>Ga0209613_1000031_pt1 | contig 205002 bp, 159 predicted proteins | sample BioC13SIPDNA_2_FD_185747 | JGI IMG/M metagenome (GOLD analysis project Ga0209613, IMG submission 185747) | Anaerobic biogas reactor microbial communites from Washington, USA - Biogas_R2_A C13 SIP DNA (SPAdes) (version 2) | ecosystem: Engineered > Bioreactor > Anaerobic > Unclassified | place...
TGAGTGGTTCACCGACTTCGTCGCCAAGACGGAGGCCCAACTCATCCATCGGCTCGACCAGGCTCTTCTGTGGGCCATGGACCGCACCCAGGGCAACCAAACCACCTGCAAACCCAAAACCAAACTACGACCACACACAGGAAGAAACTTGAGAGAAGCGCTCTAGCCTCTCCGCCGCAAGGCCCCTACTCGGCCGGTGTCCTAAGTGGCCAAGGGCCGTTCGAGCAGGTCACAGGCCTGCGCGCGCCAACCCCCCTCGTCGCGGGTGAGCCGCCAGGTGCCGATGGCATAGGCGCCCAGGCTCAAGGGCCCTACGGGCTCGCCTAGGATGGTGAGCCGAAGCTCGGCGGGCTGCCCCTCCGTCTCGTAGGCCCGCATCACCACGCCCTCCCCCTCGTAGGGGTCTTTGAGCACCTCGACGCGGACGTTCGCCGGCTCGGCGGAGACGTAGGACAACCGCCCCGCCGCGGGGCCGTGGTGGGGCGGCTCGACGATGCAGTGGCAGGGGGCGTTCAAGGCCTCGGCTAGGCCCATCACGTCGGAGCCCCGCCAGCCACCGGCGTGAGGGACCAGGGCGTAGGTGAGATCGTGGGGGCCCTGGTCCGTGTAGTCGTAGGCCTCGCCGGGTTGGGTGGTCTGCGGGTCATGGAAGGCGTAGATGGGGCTGCGGAGCACCGTGAGGCGCATCTCGCTCCCAAGGGCGTCGCAACTGTAGCATCCATCGTTCAGGAGGGCGGCGCCGTATGGTTGGTCGCCGGCGCGGCCGCTGAGGTCCATCCAGCGGTGGTGGGGCTGCTCGTCGCCCGTCGCGGGCCGCACCGTGTGGCCGTATGCCGTCTCGAAGGTGGCCTGGACGTCGCGGAGGGCGAGGGGGAAGGCGGCCTTGAGCACCTGATGGCGCTGGCGCCAGTCGATGTGGGTGTGAAAGGCGATCTGTGGGATGTCTTGATAGAGGACGATGAGTTGCTCAATAGTGGAATCCTGGTAGGCGAGACGCACCTTCAACGCGCCGTGAGTGGGGCCGGCGAGCACTACTTGGGGCGGTTCCACGGCTCGGAAGGCGCCCACCTCCTGGCGGAAGGCGGGGACGTCGTGGCTCCAGGTGTCGGAGGGGTCATCAATGACGAGCAGCGCGTTGGCGGGAGCGGCGCAGAGCTCCACTTGGTGGGTCTTGTCGTAGATGCTCCGGACCGCGCCAGTGTCGGGATCAACAGTGATGTGGAAGCGCTTGCTCTCGAGGGTGGTCGGGGTTACCTCGACGGCGGGGAAAGTGTTGGTCGGCGGCCGATTCACCAGGCGGTAAGCGCGGTGGCCCAACGAGGGGACGTCTGCCAGGAACGCGACGGCGTGGGTCCGCCCCGAGGTGTAGACACGGGGGTCGCCCAGGGTGGCGGGTACCTCGGCGCCAGTCTCGTCCACGAGGCTAACCTCGCCCTGGGAGCCGCGGAAGGCAACGTCCATCTCGATGACCTCCCGCCGGGGCGCGACACATGGGTTGAATACGACGATGGGCTGCCCCTCGCCTGAGGTGTCGACGCGACCGGCGAGGCGGTGGGCGGCGTAGCGGAAGTGACGGCCCGCGAGGACCTTCGCCTCGGCATGGTCCGCGCGGGTGTCGTCGTAGGCGGCGCGGACGCTGGTACCGGCCATGGTGTCGTGGAACTGGTTGAAGAGCAGACGCTCCCAAGCGTCCGTGAGGTCACTGCCGACGGCGATGTCGACCCCCTGGAGCCTCGCGGCGGCGATGAGGCGCTCGCTCGCAAGGAGGGTCTGCTCGACCTTGCGGTTGCCGCGCTTCACCTCGGAGACTGCCGCATAGCAGCCTCGCGCGTGGTACTGGAGCTCCTCAGCGACGACGGGGAGCTCGTCCCACTGGGCCCGCATCGCGCGGAAGAAGGGCTCGGGGCCGGCCATGACCAGGTCGGGGAGGTCGGGATCGCCCTGGAGCCTGTGGATGGAGGCCAGGTTGCGGCGCGTCGGCCCCCCGCCGTGGTTCCCGACGCCGAAGAAGCACATGGTGGGCGTGGGGCTCGCGGCCGCGCGTCGGATGTGGTCGTCGATCTCTTCGGGCCCCGTGTTGTAGTGGCCAGTGGAGCGGCAGGCGATGACCTCACTTCCGTCGGGGGCCCGCCAGCGGAAGACCGAACTCGGGAGGTCCTTCTCGTGGGGGCCCGGCCGGAAGAAGCAGTAGGAGTCCTGGCCCGCGCCGGCTAAGATCGCCGGCAGGGCGGCAGCGTGTCCGAAGGTGTCGACGTTGTAGCCCACGGTCACCTCGACGCCGAAGCGGTCGAGGAAGTAGCGCTTGCCGAGGATGGCGTGCCGCGCCAGGGATTCCCCCGCCGGGATGTTGCAGTCTGGCTGTTCCCACCAGCCGCCCACGATGACCCAGCGGCCCTCCCTGACCCGTTCGGCGATGCGCTCGAACAGCTCGGGCTCATACTCCTCGATCCACTTGTAGGTGGCAGCGGAGCTGCGGCAAAAGACGAAGCTTGAGTCCTCCTCCATCAGATCCAGGGCGGTCCGGCATGTGGCGAAGACCTCCTCGCGGCCTTCGGGCCACTGCCAGAGCCAGACAGGGTCAATGTGAGCGTTCCCGATGAGGTACAGCGTGTCTTTTGCGTCCACGGGCATCCCTCCAGAGTGACGGGCGGTTCCGCGGCACACGGACCCATGCCTCCATCTGAAGGTGGGGCGGATTGAGCGGGCGAAGGGCCGATCGTTCAGACTCGGTTTGAAGGGACTGGCCATGCGCCTGATCACGCTCGTGAAGGTCGTGCCCGGCAGAATGAACGAGGGCTTCGAGCGCCTCCGTACCTTACCGACCCAGAAGATGCCCGAGGGTGTCCGGACATGCTTGTCTTGGGTCACCTACGGTAGCTATGACTTGGTCTGGGCGTGGGAAGCCCCGGATATGCGAACGGCCAACCAGGTTCTGCAGGAGGCGACTAAGGACGGTCTCTTCACAACGGAGACCATGGCCGCGCAGGACTCGGCAGAGTTCTGAGAGCGCATTGACCCAGGAGTACTTCGTTTCGCTCTCGGCGGGGCTGGAGTGTGTCACTTGTGAGGAGGTGCCTTGGCGGCTGCCTCACGCGCAGGTGTATGACACCGACCAGGGCCGTGTCTCCTTCCGCACCTCCCACTCGCCCAGCGATGTCCTCACGCTGCGCTCCATCAACCACGCCCATCTTGTGGCTGGCCGCTTCGAGGGCATCGACGGCGGACCGGACGGGCTCGCCCAGGTCGAGGCTCTGGCAGAGACGGTGGACTTCCTGCCGGGGGCCCTGGCGTCGGGGGAGATCAACCCGTGGAAGCAGGATCCACCGACCTTTCGAGTGACGGGGTACCGAGCCGGCGCTCAGGCGTACACCTCGATGGAGGTGGCGGCCCGGGTGGGAGCGGGCGTGGTGGCTCGCCACGGCTGGCCCGTGAACCTCACCGAGTACGATGTGGAGATCGTGGCGTACCTGACCGATGACCGGCTGCTCCTGGGGACGCGCCTCACCCGGGAGGGGAGCCTGCACAGGCGTCACCGTGTAGGGCTGGGCAAGTCCACGCTGAAGGCGAGCGTCGCCTTCGCGCTATGCTGGCTCGCGGAGCCTTGGGAGGCGAAGACCCTGGTGGATCCGCTGTGCGGCACCGCGACGATCCCCATCGAGGCGGCGCTCCAGTGGCCCCACCTGACGGTGATCGGCGGGGACCGCTCTGCGGATGAGCTCGCCCTGGCTATGGGAAACCATGGCCTGTGCGGCGCGGACGTTGGTCTCTGTCGTTGGGATTGCCGCGAACTCCCCTTCGAGACGGCAAGCCTCGACCGGATCGTGAGTGACCTGCCCTTCGGCCGGCGGGTCGGTAGCCACCAGAAGAACGTGCACCTCTACCCAAGGATGGTGCGGGAGATGCGCCGGGTGCTGGCGCCCGGCGGGCTACTGGTGGCGCTGACCCTCGAGCGGAGGCTGTTCACCCGGCTCATCGAGCGGCACGAGGGACTGTGGATCGAACGCGTGATCGGGATCTCGCTATCCGGCCTGAAGCCCAGCGTCTACCTGGTGAGGCGCGGCTAGAGCGGGTGCTGGGCCGCCCCTCGTCAGTCGCCCTACAGCGTCGGAGGCGCGGGCGGGAGGCTTGGCGCGGCGCCCACCGTCAGGTCCGTGTGGCCGTAGTCGAGGAGATCGTTGGTGTGTGAGTCCAGCACCCGAACCACGATCAGGACCGTCATGGGCTCGGTCGTCACGTTAGGCCTGATGGGCACAGTGCCGCGGTAGAGCCTGGACCCTGGCGAAGCAGGAGTCATGGAGATGGCGTCCGCCCTGTCATCGGGGTAGCCGGCGATGCCGCTGACCTTCCCACTGCCCTCGATGTACGCCGTTACGGTGGCTTGGCCGCCGCCGTAGGCCATGGAGGCCGGTGTCACGGAGACATCGCTGACGGTCGTGCCCACGAGGCCCACTGGGACGCACCCCGCAGCCAACACTAGGAAGCCGGCAGCAGCTAACCCCAGGACCCAGTCCCGTGTGACACGCGCCATCAGAGCCCTCCTTGCCACGAGACGCGGGCGCTCGCACGAGCTGTCTCACGACTCTCAGACTCGGCCCGAACCTCGATGCGATACTCGCCCGCCGGGACGGCCGTGCCGCGGTCCGATCGCCCCGACCAGCTCAGGGAGTGGACGCCGGGCTCCATCGTGCCCGCTTCGAGGGTCGCGACGACGCGGCCCGCCTGGTTCAGGACGACAGCGCTCACCTCGGCCGGCGCCGTCACCCGGTAGTGGACCGTCGCCACGCCTCGGGCCGCTGCGACGGCCTCGATGGAGATCGCCAGGGACAGAGCGCGCGGCAGGATCCGCAGAACGACCGTTCGTTCTCCCTCCAGGGAGGGCAGTTCCAGCCAACTCCGGTTGCGTAGGGAGATGGTGCGGCCTGTTGCGCGATCGGTGAGCAGCGCGGTTAGGTGCCGAGGTAGCGCCTCGAGGCCGTCGACTTTCAGGGTGTACGGCCCGAGCGGGGCGTTCTCCAGGGCCGAGAGGCGCAGCTCGATGCCCTCGGCAGAACCCGGGACCGGGAGAAGCTGGACCATAGCCGGTTCCCCGGGGTTGGGCGGCGCCGCAAGCGCTGTCGGCCGCCCCTCCAGTTCAGCGATCGTGCACGCAGCGCCACCGACGGTGAGCTGCAGGACATACCCCTCGGCGGCCGCGCGGGTCTCGGTTTCGACGGCCTCGTAGGCCGGGACCAGAGCGGTGACAGGCCGTAATGCTTCGAGGAAGAACCCGTTCCAAGGGGCGACCGCGTGCGCCGCGCCATTCAGCGTGGGGTGGAGCAGCCGGTACACGCTACTCGACGAGTCATACACCCAGCCGTAGGCGCGGATCGCCCCACCGTTCACAGCCTGGTCGTAACTGAGGACGCTGCCGCCCTCCTCGAACCGCAGGTCCGTGAGCCGAAGCGGCGTCGTGGCTCGCATCGATCCGAGGAGGTTGTAGCCGGCTGGCATGGTGACTCGGGCTACCTCTCCGCTGGGGATGGTGCCCTGAACGCTAGCGGTGCGCTTGTTCGGGACTCTGATGAAGTACGCCTTGCCCGGTGAGGGCTCGCCAGTGACTGCCGCGTAGGTGCGCGACCTTGGGTTGTACGTGTAGAGGGCCGAGACCCCAGCGCCGAAGATGGCGGCAGCGCTGTCGTAGTCGGCGGACGGATCCACCGGAACGCTCACGATTCGCAGACCGGGCTCCATCGCCGAGGCAAGGGTCAGGGTGGCCTCGAAGTTCACGCTGTTGACATTGCCTGAGAGCTGAACCGTACGAGACGCCGGCAGGAAGCGCAGCCCTGTCTTCGTGGGCTTGACCGTATGCGTGCCCGGGGCGAGGCCCGGGAGGGCATATCGGCCATTAACGTCGGTTGTGTCGGAGACGCGTCCCGCAGTCACTGTGACGCCCTGAAGGCCAACTCCACCGAGGGTGATGCGCCCGGAGATGGAGTAGAGGGTTACGGAGCCGAGAGCGGCGAGGGCGCGGTCGGCCCGCACCATGCCAGCCCCGAACTCACTATCGGGGCCGGCTGGTCCGAGGTCGTCGGCGGTGCTGGCGAGGATCGCCTTCGCGGCATCGAGCCGCGGGCTGCCGGATAGCCCCGCCGAGAGCAAGAGGCCCACCGTGGCGGCGACGTGGGGGCTCGCCTGGGAGGTACCCTCGACGTAGTAGTACTTATCGGTGTCGGTGGGCGCGTCGCCCATGTCCGTGAAGAAGGCGTTCTGGCAGACCCCATCGGAGGCGCCATCGGCGTTCTGGTCGAGGTCGAGGTTGCCGCCTGGGGCCACCAGATCCAGTCCGGGGCCGTAGTTCGAGTAGGGCGCTAGGGAGCGATCGAGCTGGACAGCGCCCACGGCGATGACGTAGGGCGACGAGGCGGGGAAGTCCAAGCTGGCGGTCCCGGCGTTGCCTGCGGCAGCTACGAGAACCGCGCCGGCCTGGGATGCGGCCTGCAGCATCTCCAGCTCGACTTGGCCGCCCGAGGAGGCGCCGAGGCTCAGGTTGACCACGTCGGCGCCGTTCTCGACAGCCCACTTGACGGCTCGGGCGACGGTGATGGTGTTGCCGACCCCGTCACTGCCTAGAGCGCGCACGGGCATGATGGAGCAACCGTGAGCGAGGCCAGTGACGCCGATACCGTTGTTGGTCGCTTGGGCGATGGTGCCCGCCACGTGGGTGCCGTGGCCGTTGAGGTCGTCGGGTGTGGCGTCATCGTCGATGAAGTCCCAGCCCGGCACGAAACGCGTGGTGGCGAGATCCTCCATCCTCCGGACGCCTTCGCCATCGCGGTAGGCGATACCCGTGTCGACCACGGCAATGACCACAGAGGGGTCGCCCCGTTCGATGTCCCAGGCGGCCTGGGCTCCCACGGCGGCCATGTGCCACTGCTTGGCGAAGTTGGGGTCGTTCGGGGTGAACCGCGCCCCAACCTCGGGAGGAGGCCCGGCGAGAGTCTTGCGGATGGGAGGGATCCGGTAGATATAGTTCGGCTGGGCAAGCCGGACCCCCGGGAGTCCTTCGGCAGCCTTGATGGCCTGCGCGAGAGGCGTACCCGCCGCGAACTCCATCACTCCCAGCGCCGCGTCAGCGTGGAACTCCCGAAGGGTCGCCCCGAGAGAGCGCGCCGAGGCCTCGAGATCCGCCCTCGCGGCCACCTCCTCGAAGGCGATGACGACCTGACCCTCCACATAGCTGCCCGGCTCAAGCTGTGCGCCGGCCGGCGCACAGGTAAGGGCGGCTGCTAGAGCCCACGCGATGCATGCGAGGTAACGCACGGGCGGGATGCTCCTCAGGGTCGGGAGCCGCGCAAGGAGGAGGGATCCGGTGGTCGCGCCCCCGTCCTGCCCGGCCGTCCGAGAAGATCAGTAGGTCACTTCGAAGGTGACCTTGGCGCCGTTCTTCACCGTCTGCCCCACGAAACAGGCGGAGATGAACCTATCGAGCGCTGGCCGCATCTCTTCGGGGATGTCCCCGTCGATCGCTAGTTTGACGTCGATGCTCTCGCACTGGCTCGTGGACTTGCAGGCCTCCGCCGTGGCTGTGATCGAGTTCACCGTGAGCCCACGGCGCTTGATGAAGCCCATGGCATAGGCGATCTTGCACGCCGCGACGCTTGCGAGGAACCAGTCCGTGGGGTTGGGGAGCGAGGCGCCGCCTCCGAGTGTCTCGGGGGCGTCCATGTCTACCTTGATCCCGTCGATATCGACGTGGATGGGGTAGTCACCGTTGAGTGTCAGCTTCACATTGCCCAAGAGGATCATCCTTCCTTCTGGCGCCAGCGCTCGTGATGGCGCTCCTACAGTCTAGCGCACTCCCCCGGTCCCCGGACCGGCGAAGGCTCTCGCCAGAAACTCGGGCACGGGCTCGGCATAGTAGCGGTGCCCGCCCTGGCCGACGTAGAGCTGCAGGCGTTCGGGAACACCGGCCGCACGGTAGATGGTCTCCAGCCGCTCGTATGCCTCTCGGACGCCATCGATGGGGAAGATCGCGTCGTCCTTCCCGGCGATAATGAGCTGCCAGCGAGGGGCGATCAGCCCGGCGAGGTCATCCATCTCCATAGAGACGGACATCTCAGGGATGAAGTTGCACGCGCAGTGGTTCACTCCCTGGATGGAGTCTCGGAAGGTGCAGAAGGCGCAGGAAGGTATGGCGGCTCGGATCCGCTCATCCATGGCGGATGCGTAGAAGGTGATCGTCCCGCCGCCGGAGTTGCCGGTCATCGCGATGCGCGAGGCGTCGATCTCCGGTCGCCCGCTCAGGTAGTCGATGGCCGCCATTACGTCATGGACCCTCATGCCCATGAGCACCCGGCCCGCCTGCAGGGCGAGAAGGGTGTGCCTCGTGCAGGAGGATGTGGCATTGGCCTCCAGGTCCTCGGCGTCGCGAAGCTCGCCGAAGGACCGGAGCTCGAGAGCGAGGGCGGCATAGCCGTTTCGCACCGCCTGCAGGGCGTTGTCGCGATCCCCCTCGACGACGAGGGACTGCCAGGAGTCGTCGTCGATCAGGCCCAGGCTAACCCGCATCCCATCCTGGGCGTGGCCCTGGCAGCAGATGACGACAGGCAGCGGCCCCTCGGCATCGGGCGGCAGGCAGAGGTACGCGGGGACCCAGAGGCGCTCCTCGGTCCTCAGGAGCACCCTCTGACGCCGATGCTCCGTCCCGCGCACCGTAACGCGCTCCCACTCGCCCTCCCAGGCATCGAGGAGGCGCTTCTCCACGTCTGGCAGGGCGAGGAGTTTCGCGAGATGGGCGCGAGTGCGACGTGACCAGGTGGCGAAGTCCGTCTCCCCCGGCCGGAATCGTCCGCTATGGGGGAGTCGGTCTCGGAGGTCGGTCATGTAGTCCTCGACCCTGACGGTCGGCTCCTCCGCGGGCGCCCCAACCCTGAGGGCGAGGCTCAGAGAGATGCACATCAGCGAGATCATGGTGTCCCCCTGTCTGGCGCTGGTTGGCCTGCTACAGATCGGGCAGCCCTGGCAGGTTGAGCCCCTGGATCATGGAGCGGACTTCCCCCATGGCGTCCTCGCGGGCCGCCTCGGCGGCGCTCTGTGCGCCGCGCACAGCGGCGACGATGAGGTCCTCGAGCATCTCGATATCCGATGGATCTACGGTCTCTGGGGCCAGCTTGATCGTCTTCAACTCACCGGTACCCGAGACGGTGGCGGTCACGACCCCGCCTCCCGAGGAGCCCTCGTAGGTGCTATTCGCGATCTCGGCCTGGGCCTGCTCGACCTGGGCCTGCATCTGCTTCGCTTCGCGCAGCAGCTTCATCATGTCCATCATGGGTTGGTTTCCTCCCGCGTCGGCCTGGACGGGTCAGTCATCGTCGAGTGGTCTGGACCCCTCGAACATCTCGAGGACCAGATCGACCGCCGAGACCTTACTCCCCGTGGCGGCCTGCTGTCTGGCTTTGGGCGGCGCCGCGCCCAGCTCCGCCTTGATCGTCAGGGGGCGGCCGTAGACCTTGGCAACGCTGCCCTCGATGAGCGCTCGGCCCTCGGGGTCATCCAGCGCATCCGTCAGCTTGTCGAGCTGGAAGCTGCCCGGGACCGAGACGATCAGCTGATCGCCGCTCTCAAGCGCGCTGCTCTGGCCCAGTTGGGCGCCGAGGGCGGGACGGGCGTTGTGAATGGCGAGCACCGCCCGCTGCCACTCATCCGATGCCGCGGGGTTCCCGGCGGGGGCGCCCGACCAATCCTCCGGCGGAGGCTCGGGATCGGGCGGCTCCGGGGCGGGGCGCACCGTCGCCTCATACGCCGGCGGCGGCGCGGCGAGCGGGGCAGGCGGGGCAGGCGGGGCAGGCGGGGCCGCCGGGGTGGCGGGGGCGGCCACCCCGGTTTGGGGTGTTAGGAACCCGCCCGCGATGCTCGCCAGGGCCACCTCGGCGACAATCCGGTGCTGCCCGTTCCAGCGGAGCTCCTCGAGGGCCCGTCCGACTCGGCCAATGGCCGCGGCCAAGGTCGCCTCGTCGAAGTGGGCCGACTGCTCGACATAGCGCCTGACCGTCTCCGCGTCCGCCTCGAGGCCGGTCTCCGTGGCGGCCCCTAGGCGCGCGACGAGGAGGTTGCGGAGGTGCCGCAGCAGTTCCTCGAGCACCTGGGCGCAGGACCGCCCCTCCAACACGAGCCGCTCCACGAAGGGGAAGACCTCTTGGGCCGCGCAGCGCGCGAGGATGTCGGTCAGCTCGAACAGGACGTCGAAGCCCGCGCCGCCCAGGACCGCGTTGACGGCTTCGACGGTGACCGAACCGCCAGAGTACGCCACGACCTGGTCCAGGGTGGTGATGGCATCGCGGATGCAGCCATCGGCGAGCCGGGCGATGGTGGCAAGGGCCGCCTCCTGGCAGTCGAAGCCCTCAGCGTGGCTGATCCGCGCCAGCAGTCCGATCACCTGGGGCAGCGGCACTCGGCGGAAGTCGAAGCGCTGGCAGCGCGAGAGGATGGTGACAGGCACCTTCTGCGGGTCCGTAGTGGCGAGAACGAAGAAGGCGTGGTCGGGCGGCTCCTCGAGGGTCTTGAGGAGGGCGTTGAAGGCCTCCTTGGTCATCTGGTGGACCTCATCGATGATGAAGATCCGGTAGCGCGCCCAGGTGGGCTGGTACCCAATGACCTCCTTGAGGTTGCGCACCTCATCGATGCCGCGGTTACTCGCGGCATCGAGCTCCACGACGTCGAGCAGCCGGTTCTCCCGGATGGCCACGCAGGCGTCGCAGACGTCGCAGGGCTCGGATGTGGGGCCATCGCTCCGGAGGCAGCATAGGGCCTTGGCGAGGAGCCGCGCCGAGGTGGTCTTGCCGGTGCCTCGAGGTCCGCAGAAAAGGTAGGCATGGGCGACCTTGCGGGCCGAGAGGGCGTTGCGGAGGGTCTGGCAGACATGGTCCTGACCGATGACGTCGTCAAAGGTCTGAGGCCGGTACTTCAGATAGAGGGATTGGTAGGCCATAGTGAGCGCTGTTCTCCCCTGCCGCATCAGTCCCTGCGTCGGCGTCGCTGGCGGGGCGCGGCTAGTCCTCCTCGGTGGTCGGTTTGGCCCGGCGCCAGGAGTCGATGATCTCCCGAGCCCGGTCCACCTGCCCAGCCGGGACGAGGATGGCGAAGGACGCCCACCAAGCGGCGTCCAGGCCGTCCCCCATGGTGACGGTGCCGGCGATACCGGCGGAGGGGCTATCGTTCGTCATAGCGGCGGGTATGCCCTCATCACGTAGGACGCGCGTGAGGAGGTCGGCCTCCTGGAAGTTGTCCACGTGACAGGCGATCTCGGCCTCGCTGTCCGAGTAGGGGTCCTCGCTCACGGCTGCCTCACCCGCACTTCCTACCAGTCCCTGAACGCATACAGCTTACCATCGTCGGAGCCGACATAGAGGGTGCCATCGAGGCCGATCGCGGGGCTGCTGCGGACCCAACTTCCGGTCGGGAACTTCCAGCGCAGCGATCCATATGGTCATTCTCCGCAGGTTCGCTTTGACTTTCTACCCGGGGTGGAGATTCGTGCGGTCTTCGACGGCGGGGCCGTGACCTCGGACGCGGGTCTGTTGCTTGTGGCTCAGATCGAGGAGGAGGAGGAGGTGGGGCTGCTTCGGTCGCTGGCGGCGGTGATCGATGATCCCCGACAGATCTCGAGGTGTCGGCACTCTGCCCTGGAGCTCATGACCCAGCGGGTGATGGCCCTGGTGGCTGGGTATGAGGACTGCAACGACCACACCCTTTCATGGTGACGAGTCCCCTTTCAGTCACGAGCGCCGGGCATACATGGGGCGAGCTGCGCGCCAGACGGCTTCCTCCCACCTTCAGCCGCCGCGACAAGCGTCTCGTAACGGCGCCGGACCGTTCGGCCGACCCTCCGGGGAGCCGCGCATGGGGTTCCGAGGGGCGCGCCCCTCGGCGGGGTGCGGGGCGGAGCCCCGAGCTTTGACGGCCCCGGCTCTACGGCTGCCGCTCCGCGCTGGCGGCTCGGCGGGCCGCGGCGACCTCACACGCGATCTCCCGGTTCTTCCGCCACGCGTTGGCGCCGGGCGGGGTGAGGAGACGCTCCACATAGTCCTGACCCAGGGCTATGCGCCCAGGCAGGCCTGCAACGGAGGGGATTCGGTGGGTCGCTGTGCCCACCGCAGACTTCGTCTCAAAGGGCTATGCGCCCAGGCAGGCCTGCAACTTGGTTGATGCCCACGATTTTTGGGCTGAAAACGGTCTCAAAGGGCTATGCGCCCAGGCAGGCCTGCAACAGCGGGGCTCGCAAACCCTTGGCGCACAAGGGCTCGCGGAGGCCTCCGCGCTAACCAAACACCTGTGTGAGAAATCGCCCCTTTCTCAGGCCCCGAATCGAGCCCAATCTGGCTACTCCTAAAACGAAAGACCCTTGGGCCCCATGGCTTCGCGGCAGAGCGCGCTAACCCCCGGCAAAAAGGCCCCTTTTCGAGGTTAGCGCGCGGCCAAATCGGCCGCAAACCCTTGGTATTCCTGGATTCCTCTTGCGCGCTAACCGACGAGGCGCCTCCGCCTCAACCACGCCCAGGTTATTCGAAATCGCCCTGCGCATCACCTTCCTGGCCCAAAAGAAACCTTTGGTCGCGCTTCTGCGCCCGCGAAGAGGCACACCGCAGGGAAGACCCCGAAGAAGCCGGACCCTGGCTATGCGCCCAGGCAGGCCCACAACCATCGGCGGTTGTGGGGCCTGCCAAGCCCCCGCTGCTGTGCCGCTGTTGCCGCCCCGTTCCGCCCGAAAAGGGCTCGCTGGCAACAGCCCTCGAATCCCGCAAACCGTTGGGGCCCAAGGCTTAGAGGCTGCACGGGAGGGGTCTGTATGTACTATGTTCCATTGTTCCGTGAAGTACTATACATACGTTATGGCACCCCCTGCCTCTCCGAGGGAGCGCGAGTACCACCATAAGGGGGTATCGTTTCCCGCCGGAACACCGGAACAGCGGAACGCGGACCCTCAGCGAGCGGCAGAACCCAGAGAGCGGCCAGGCGGCCAACAGCGAGCCGCACATCCCGCAAGCACACCACAGACTAGCACCCATGAATGATGCGGGCTAGGCCCACTTCGCCACCGACCGGCGCTTACCTACCCTCGGCATGGGTATATGCCCACACCTGGCGCCTGACCTAACATGCCCAGGACCCTCTAGGAATGGTGCAGCAAAGCGCTTACCGAAGGGAAGAGCCGCGCCGCGTTGCGATACAGGATGTTCGCGCGGGCCGCATCGTCGATCGCGGAGAACAGGATGCAGCCGATGCAGAACATCGGATCGAACCACGGCAGATCGGTTCCCATCAGGATGCGCTCCGACCCCGCCTCGGCGACGAACCGCGCGATGATCGGCGCCACCGCGTAGGCGGCGGTGAGCTCGAGATAGGCATTGGGGTGCTCCTTCGCCACCCGTATGGCCCCATCCCAGTCGCCGAAGCACGAGTGCCCCATGAGGAAGGGGATGTCCGGGTAGCGGCTGAGGAGCCGGTCGACCTGTGCGGCCCCATCCCATGGCGACCCACCCCAGGTGTGGGATAGCACGGGCCAGCGATGGGCGTTGGCGTACTCCAGCGCGGCCGCGTAGCGGGGATCATCCAGAGGCGCCCCATGGGATGAGGGATGGAACTTGAGACCGACGAAGCCCGGATGGGGAGGGAAGTCCTCCAGGGCGGCCTCCATCTCACGAGCCTGATGGGGGTTCCAGCAGTAGTAGCCCAGGAGGCGATCCGGGTAGCGTTCTAACCCCTGCTCGGCGAGCCAACGGTTCGCGAGGACCGCGTCGCCCGTGATAGCCGTGTGATGGGAGCAGATGGTCACGCGCACACCACAGCGATCCATGGTAGCGACCATCTGATCGGGCTCCTGGCTCGGTAGCCAGATCTTCCCGTATGGGCCGAAGTGCCCATGGGTGTCCACGATGGGGTGGTCGGTTTGCGGTCCGCTCAGGACCGCCTCGGCGAGTGGCGAGATCCGGGCGGCCGCCGTCAGCGGCCGCGGCGCCTCGCCCTCGACCGCTTCGCCGGGGCCGTCCCACGATAGGAGCCGCTCCAGGTTCTCGCCAGCGATGGCCGCGCGGGCGTCCTCGGTAATGGGCGCCCTCATCAGGGCCGCCACTGGGCCCCCCATATTCCATCGTGGGGCACTGGTGCCGAAGAGGAGCCGGCGGGGCCCGTAGCGGTCCACGAAGCGCGCGATACCCTGGTCCAGCTCGTAGCGCGACATGTCCAGGTGGAGCCGGGGGTAGCGATCCATAAGGGGGCGGAAGAGCCGGTCATCGCCCCAACAGCCGTGGCCGATGGCCAGCAGCGTGAGATCCGGGAACTCCCGGAGCACCTCGGCGATCTTGTCCCAGTCTCCGAGCCCGTTGACCTGGTAGAGCAGCGGGATGCGCTCCTCAGCCATCACCTCGAAGGTCTCGCCGAAGGTCAGCGTGTCGAGCCGGTACCGGTGCTGCTCGGGCCTGGCCCACAGAGCCCGTGCGCCACGCTCTCGGAGCCAAGCCGCTAACTCATGGGCCAGAGGGAACTCGCCCGTCTGAGGTGTGGACAGGGGCAGGGCCGCTTCGAGACGGGGCGTGCCGGAGCAGGCCTCGAGCGCCAGGGCGCCGCCGAGGGGAGGGGACTCCGTGTCCAGCGCCGCGTGGCGCACAAGGGCGCGCTCGATGCCATGGCGGTCCATGAGGGCCAGGAGCTCGGCGGCTGTGAGGCAGACGTTCCACTCGGCCTGGGTCGGTAGGCCGAAAGACGCGTGGCAATCGAAGAAGCGCAACGCGGTTACCTCCTAGATGGGGTCAATAGTCGCCTTGAGGGTAGCCAGGTCGAGAACGCAGCACGTTGGGTTGCCATCGGGTACGCCTCCCCCACCCCCGGGGTTGATTACCAGAGTCTCGTTCACCCTCCGCACCTCGGCCCCGTGGGTGTGCCCGTAGACGATCACATCAAAGGCGCCGGAGGCGGCGAGTTCCTCGACGAAGTCGGGCTCGTGCATCAGCGCGATCCGGCGCCCAGCCAACTCCAGCTTGACCATGCGTTCGTGGACCTCGCCCATGTCCTTGAAGGCCTTGCGCAGGCCGAGTCTCTCGCCATCGTTGTTGCCGAAGACGGCCGTGATGGGACATCCCGCCCGCTTGAGCCGCTTCACCGAGAAGGGAGCGACGAAGTCACCACCGTGGAGTATGTGGTCCACCTCGTGCCGCGCAAAATGGTCCAGGATCCGGTCGATGCAGTCGAGTTGATCGTGGGTGTCTGACACGATGCCTATGATCACGGGGCATCCTCCTCGGCGGGCTCCACAAGTGCGCACACACGGGGCGGTCCGCCAGGCTGAGGGATCTCGATGCCGACGATCCGGCCGTCCGCCAAGCGCACGGGATCGGGTTCGCCGTCTCGGGGCCATAGGGCCTCCCCCGGCGTTACCGAACCGTCGACGGCCAGCCAGTGCCAGCCATCGGCGCCATGGCAGAGCCCACCGGCGCGGCCGTGTCGGTAGCCCGCTACGAGGCGGTCATATGCCCCTCCGTGGGCCCGGCCCCTCGCCCAGACGGCGGGCTAGGGAGCGGTGGCGCGAGGCGCTCGGCTGATCTCCGCCTCGGTCAGGAGTACCAGATCGGCAAGACCCATGGCAAGGTAGACTCGAGCCCGCCCTGAGCAGCCTGGGTTGTCGTCGGCCCAGTTGCTCAAGGAGCGCCCCTCAGTTGGATGCGGCCCGTTCTACGGCCTCTGCTTGAAGGAAGCAGCCCTCGGCAGCCCGGCCGGGTACGACGGTGAACCCACCATTGCCACCCATCCGGTAGACGTCGTCGAGGCGCCACTGGCCGCAGGTCGGTCGCAGTCCCTTCGAGATAAGCTGAGCCGCGTAGCGTCGGGCCACGTCTCGCGAGGTCTGCCCGCTTATCAGGCTGAGCTCCTCCGTCAACGACAGCCAGCGGGGCAGTGGCCCAGGGATGGCGGCAGTGACCACGATTCTGACGACGGGCGCCGCGCCCGCGTGACCGTTCCCCTGGTTCCGACGGACCTCCAGGGCCTCTAGCTTGACCTGGGCCTTCTCATCGTCGGCTACCTCACTCACGAACTCATCAAGTGAGTGGCACAGGTGTGCCAAAACAGTATACACAGCGGTTACTTCCCCCCCACGAGGAAGCGCTGGAATTGGACAGCGCAACTACATTCGACACCAGACAAGAAGAAGAACACTAACCTCGACGGAGCCATACGGCAAAACAGGCTCCGTCGTCATCCGACTATCACGGGGTTCATCAGCGAACCGATGCCCTCGATTCGCACTTCGCAAACATCGCCCCCCTTCAGAGGGGTTATGCCCGATGGCGTGCCCGTGTAGATACAATCCCCTGGTTCAAGCGTCATCCAGCGGGATGATTCCATTACAAGCCGTTGGACCGGGAACAGCATGTCACGAGTCCGGCCCGATTGTCTCATTTCCCCCGACACAATGCACTCCACGAGGAGGTCGGACGGGTCGAGGTCGGTGACGAGCCAGGGCCCCAAGGGAGAGAAGGTGTCGATGGACTTGGCCCGGGCGAAGGCGGGCGGCGTCCCCCATTGCACGTCCCGCGCCGATACGTCGTTCCCACAGGTGTACCCCGCCACGTATCCCAGGGCCTCCTCCTCGGTCACGCCCCTGCATCGTCGACCGATGACTACGACCAGTTCGGCCTCGTGATCCACTCGACCGATGCCCGGTGGCAACGCGATGGCCTCGCCGTGGCCGATGACGGACGAAGCGGGAATCGGGTGCAGATGGGGTTCTGAGGGTGGCTCGGACCCCGTCTCCTTCGCGTGTTCCGCGTAGTTCCGGGCGACGATGATGAGTTTCGAGGGCTCGCAGGGAGGGAGTAGCCGCACATCCGCGAGGGGGATCGCGCGGCCCATCGGGCTCCCATTGATGCCTGATCCGGGCTCGAACTCCTCGATCGTGTCACTGTCGAGGAGAGCGCCCTCGCACATCTTCCCGGAGTGTTGGTAGCGGACGTATACCACAGAGGCCCATGCCTCTCTGTGAACGACTCTGTGTCTATTCGCTTCCTCGCCGCGCCGGACCGCACCTCCTCCGACGCTGTGATCCATCGGAGGCCTCCTTGCCGGTGCGAGGTATACTGCCCGGACGTGAGCTATCGAGTGGAACAGTAGAGGGAGCGCATCCACACATGCCCATCGAGTGCGTGTGCGTGGTAGGTTTGGGTTATATCGGTCTGCCGACGGCGAGCGTCCTGGCCGCCAACGGGATGAAGGTGCTCGGTGTCGACACGAACGCCGACGCGGTCCGGACCATCAACGAGGGCCGGATCCACATCCACGAGCCCGATCTCGATGTCGCGGTCCGTGACGCGGTCGCGCAGGGGAACCTCCTCGCCTTCACCGAGCCCCAGCCCGCCGACGCCTTCGTCCTCGCCGTCCCGACCCCCATGACCCCCGACCATCGGCCCGACCTCAGCTACGTCGAGTCCGCCGCGCGTGCCAGCGCCCCCGTCCTCCGGCCGGGCAACCTGGTGGTCGTCGAGTCCACCATCCCCGTAGGCGCCACCGAGGCGGTTTGCCGGTGGATCGCCGAGGAGCGCCCCGACCTCGCCGTGCCTACCCGTGGAGCGGATCCCGAGTCCGTCGGCGAAGACCGGATCTTCGTCGCCCACTGTCCCGAGCGCGTCCTGCCTGGGCAGATCATGAAGGAGCTTGTGGGGAATGACCGGGTCGTCGGGGGCGTCGACGAGGCCTCCACCGAGGCCGCCGTCGCCCTCTACCAGCGGTTCTGCCAGGGCGCCATCCTCGCGACCGACTGCCGCACGGCGGAGCTCTGCAAGCTCTGCGAGAACGCCTATCGTGATGTGAATATCGCCTTCGCGAACGAGCTGTCCTTGGTGTGCGAGCGGTTCGACATCGATGTGTGGCAGCTCATCAGCTTCGCGAACCGGCACCCTCGAGTGAACATCCTGAAGCCGGGCCCTGGGGTGGGCGGCCACTGCATCGCCATCGATCCGTGGTTCATCGTGTCGTCGGCGCCGGAGCAGACGAAGCTCATGCGTCAAGCGCGGGAGGTGAATGACGGCAAGCCCGGGGTGGTGGTGGAGCGGGTGAAGAGGGAGGCGGCGCGGCTGGAGGATCCGGTCATCGCATGCCTGGGGCTGGCGTTCAAGGCGGATGTGGACGACCTACGGGAGTCGCCTGCAGTGGCGATCACGGCGCGGCTTGCCGAGGAGGGCGTAGGCCGGATCCTGGCGGTGGAGCCGTACGTGTCGTCCCTGCCGTCGAAGCTGACGGCTTTGGGGGTAGTGGCCGCCACGCTGGAGGCGGCCCTTGCGGAAGCGGACATCCTGGTGCTGCTGGTGGACCACCGGCAGTTCCGCGAGGTGGATCCCAGTGCCTACGCAGGCAAGGTCGTTGTCGACACCCGAGGCATCTGGAGTTAGGCGTCAGGCTAGGAGTGCCGGTCGAGCAATCCCCGGCAGAGCGCTTCGAGGGCCTGCCGCGCCTCTGAATCGGGCAGGGCGCTCAGGTGATCGAGGGCCTCGTCGACGTACGTGCCGGCAACGCGCTGGCAGTACTCGAGGGCGCCCGATGCCCGCACGCTGGCCGCAATCTCCGCCACCACATCGTCGCTGATGCGGGTCCCCCGCCCTAGGAGCGCCCGCAACTCGGCGGCGGTTGCTTCGTCGGCGCCGTTCCGGAGGGCGATGATGGGCAGGGTGAAGTAGCCCGCGCGGATGTCCGAGCCGAGAGGCTTCCCGACCTCCTCCGCGTTCCCAGCTATGTCCAGCACGTCATCGGTGATCTGGAACGCCATGCCGAAGGCTCGGCCGAACTCCGCGAGCCGCGTCGCGCGGGAGCTCTCGGTGCTGGCTGCGAGGGCGCCGATGCGGCAGGCCGTAGACATCAGAGCGGCGGTCTTGCCGTCGATGATCTCCCGGTAGTGGTCCTCGGTGACATCCAGGTTGCCCACCGACGAGGCCTGTAGGACCTCCGCCTCACACATCCGCATCACGGCCGTGGCGAGGCCCCGCAGGAGTTCGACGTTCTCTGGCGTGGCCAGCACTTGGAAGACAGCGGCGAGGAGGTAGTCGGCGGTGAAGATCGAGATGGGAGACCCCCACTCGGCATTCACGCTGACGCGACCGCGACGCACTGAGGCGCCATCGACGACGTCATCGTGGAGGAGCGAGGAGACATGGACCGTCTCGACGGCGGCGGAGAGGAGCACGGCATCGTGGCTGGGCCTGTAGTCGTCTCCGGCGGCGGCTCGGGCCGAGAGGCTTAGAAGTGTGGGGCGGATCCGCTTGCCTCGTCCATCGAGGACGTGGCGACATGCCCTGGCCAGTAGGGGTACGCGGCTGCCGGCCAGATGATCGAGGACGGCCTGCATCTGGTCCAGCTCTTCGCGCACTAGATCGTGGGCGGCCAGGCTCCACGTGGCCATCCCTAAGCCTCCGGGTCCGTGCCGTGCTTGGCGACGGTCATGTAGTAAGAGAGTACCTCCAGTTGGTGCGTCAGGTCTACCTGCCTGATGGTGGCTCCCTTGGGCGCTCCGACGGCAACGGGCGCGAAGTTCAGAATCCACCCGATGCCAGCCTCCACCATGGCCTGGACCACGTCCCTGGCTACGCAGCCCGGAACCGCTACGATACCCATTCGGCATCCCAGGGCCGCATTCACTCGGGGCAGGTCAGCAATGTCGCGGATGACGTTTTCGCCCAGACGCCGCCCCATCTTCGTCGGGTCATTGTCGAACACGGCCGCGATGCGGAACCCTTGCTCGGCGAATCCCGGGTAGGAGCACAGGGCGGCGCCCAGTCGACCAGCGCCCACCAGCACCAGGGGGTGGGGCTGCGTGAGTCCGAGGATCTCGGCGATCCGTAGGATCAGAGCCGCGACGTCGTACCCCACCCCTGGGCGACCGAGTTCACCGATGTAGGAGAGGTCCTTGCGGAACTGGGCGGCGCTGGCATCGACCCGCTGACCGAACTCCTCCGATGAGACCACGGACACGCCCTCGGACTGGATCTCCCGGAGAGCCTGCAGGTACATGGGCAGCCTCAACACCGTCGGCTCGGGTACCATTGGGTCCTGTGTGCCTCTCCTATCTCTCGGGGGCGCGAGCCGCCGCATGGCCCGCCACTGGTGGAATGGATTCTGCGACGTGGCGCGATGCCCCTTCGCCGGCCCACGGATGGGTCCAGCAACGAGACACCTCATGCCTGGAAATGCGCATGAACCAGGAAGGCGCGCCATGAGTTACAGAGATGACCAGGGGCCCCGGACCCACTCCCTTCCTACTCCAGACACCTGACACCTGACACCTGACCAGCTTTCCACCAGACAATAGGGAACCGGGGCCCCCGAGTCATCCTCCACGCTGCGGGGCGGCCAGCGGCAGTGAACCTCCATTGCCGCGGCACGTTAGGAGCCTGTGGGAAGTGGAGTGGGGCTGCAAGGGGCGGAGGATCAAGCGCGTGAACTCCCCGCACAACGATGCGCACCGGGCGCTCCTGGCTGATCCCTCCGCCGCCGAGTGGCAGCTCGATGCCCTCTTCCGCAATGACGCCGTGGGCATCTTCATCCTATCGTTCGAGAACCGCTACCTCCGCGTCAATCCTCGGTGGTGCTCCATGCTGGGCTACGCCGAGGAGGAGCTGCTTGGCACAGACCTCGCGACAGTGACCCATCCCGAGGATCTCGAAGCAACCGCCCTGACCGGCGACCGTATGTTCGAGGGCGACACGAACTCCTATCGGATGGAGAAGCGCTACCTACGCAAGGATGGCTCGTGGTTTGCCGCTGAGGTGACGATGGAGGCCCTTCGCGATGGGTCAGGTCAACTTCAAGGCGCCATCGCCGTGCGAAGCTCTCCGGGCGAGGGTGCGTGCTTCACCGTTCTCCTGCCGGCTGGCGTCAAGGCGGCGACGGCGGAGCCCCTCAGCCAGGGCCATGCCACACCGGCTCCGCCGGCGCGGCGGCTGCGGCCCGGCGTCCCCGTGATCCTCTGCAGCGGTTATGACGAGGGAGTCATGGAGACGAGCGCGGCCCTTGACAGCGCCGACGGCGTGACTTTCCTCCACAAGCCGTACTCTCTGGCCGAACTCACCGAATGCGTGGACCGCTGCCTCGCGCGTTAGGGCAAGGCGCCTCAGAGGCCGAGTCGCGTCCCCAGCTCGCGCCAGCCAACGAGCACCAACGCCACGACGATGAAGGCTGCCGCCGCGATCAGACCTACGCCGCCCCACAGGATCAGTCGGATCCCCTGCCGGCGGTCCTCCGGGGTCACCGGGAGACCCTCTCCACGCCCTCGATAGCCCTCTCAGCGTACACCGGCGCTGCAGGGCCGACCTCGCGCAGCGTCAGGATGGTCTGCTCGGGGTAGGCGTCGTTGAGCCACAGGCCGCCTCCCGTCTCGACCGAGGCGGCGTACTTGAGCTTCGTCGCCGCGCGGCGGATGGGATAGAACTCAACGTGGAAGTGGAAGCCCTCGAGCCCGGCGAGTTGGTGGAACAGCATCATGTACTGCATGGGGCTCTCGAAGAGGGCCTCGTACTTGGCGGTCACGAAGCCTAGCATGCCCGACAGATCCCGCAGGTCGACCGCATCGAACTCAGCCATGGACGGCCGGGCGTGGTCCTTGTGGTAGATGTGGATCTCGTAGGGCAGCCGGGCATAGAAGGGCATCACGGCCAGGTAGCGTTCGGACTCGTGGAGCACCCTAGCGCCGGAGCGCAGCTCCCCCTCGATGACCTCGCAGAAGACACATCGCCCCTCGCCCCGAGCACGCTCGGCGCTGCGCTTCTCGGCCAGCACCCTGGGGGGGACCAGGGAGAAGGCATAGAGCTGTCCATGGGGATGGTGCAGGGTGACGCCCACATCCTCCCCGCGGTTCTCGAAGATGAGCACGCACTCGATGGATGGGTGCGCCGAGAGCTCCTGGAACCGATCGCGCCAGGCGTAGGTCAGCACATGGAGCTGATCGGGATCCAGGCCCGCGAGGCAGTTGCGGTGTTCTGGGCTGTAGCAGATCACTTCACACTGACCCACCCCGGGCCTCACTTCAGTGGGCGCGTCAGGGCCTGGATCCGGTGGCGCTGGGTTCAGAACCAGCGAGGGGAACCGGTTGTCGAAAGCGATGACCGAGTACGGCTCTGGTGCCTCGTAACCGCCGACACAGAGCGGGCAGAGATCGGACGGGGGAAGCTGGGGCCGGTCCATCCGGAATCCGGCGCAGACCGTGTAGTCGTCCAGGAGCGGGTTGTACCGCATCTCCGGTCCCCGTCGCATGGGGGCGACCTGATCCTGCGGCTCGGACCGCCGCGCTGGGGGATCCTGCCCCACGGGAACGGGGTCGTAGTACCGCAAGGTGCGGCCATCGCTTCTGAGGACGTCGGATCGGTGCACGATGATATGGCTCACGGGGCGCTTCCCTCCAGGCTCGGCACTGACGGCTCAAGCCGGTGTATTCTACTCCGGCCAGGGAACCGGGGCCTCCCGCTCGCGCCAAGGGCGGAGCGCAGCCTAACAAGGAGTGACTGAATGCTCACGGCCTTTGCCCACGCATGTTATCGCGTCAGCGATCTGGAACGCTCCATCGAGTTCTACCGCGACAAGCTGGGCTGCACCCACGCCTTCGACTTCGTGAATGACGAGGGTGTGCGCTTCGGCGTCTACCTGAAGGTGGCTGGCAGGAGCTTCATCGAACTCTTCACAGGCCTCGAGGGGGAAGCTCCACCCGCAGGTTCGTTTATGCACATCTGCCTCGAGGTGCCCGACTTGGAGGCGGCCGTCGCCGAGTTGCGTGCCAAGGGAGTCGAAGCATCCGCCCCCTACCTGGGGTCGGACAATAGCTGGCAGTCCTGGATCACCGACCCCGACGGCAACCGGATCGAGCTCCACTGCTACACCAAGGACAGCCTCCAAGGCCCCTGGCTCGGCTGAGCGGGGCTTCTGGACGGGCCACGCGGCGTGTGGCCGGTGGCTCGGGAGGGGAGAGACCGATGCGGCTACTCATACTAGCCATGGGCGCGACGCTCGTGAGCGGCTCCGCGTGGGCCGCCACGTTCACCTTCGATGGGGGGGTTGAGGGCCGGCCCGAATCGCCCTACCGCTTCGCCCTCGATGCGGGCGACAGGGGCCAGGCCCTGGAGGTCGCGGAAGTCGACGGCGACCTCGTACTGCCCGTGCAGGTGGAAGAGACCGAGGCCGTCGCCTGGGGCTACTTCATCGTTCCCGCTCTGCAGCCTGGGGAGCAGCTGCACCTAGGCACCCGGCCCTCCACGCGGGAGTGGGAGAACGTGGTCACCCTGAACGAGTCTGGCGGGGACGTGGATGTCCTGATCCGCGGTGAGCTGTTCACCCGCTACCTCACCGCCGACTCGCCCAAGCCCCACTGTTACCCGGTGATCGGCCCCACGGGCGTGGGCGTTACGCGCAACTACCCCATGGTTCAGGGTGTGGCAGGCGAGTCGGAGGACCATCCCCATCAGATGTCTCTCTACTTCGGCCACGGAGAGGTCAATGGCAGGGACTTCTGGGCCATTGGCGAGGGGCGAGGCCGGACGATCCACCGCGAGTTCACCGACCTCGTGTCGGGATCCGTGTTCGGCTCGCTCACCGCCATCACGGACTGGGTCGACCAAGACGACGTCATCGTGTGCAACGACATCCGCACCCTCCGCTTCTACGCGACCCACACCGCACGAGTGATGGACTACGAGGTCACCATCCGAGCCGACAACGGCCCTCTCCACTTCGGTGATACCAAGGAGGGGATGATGTCCTTCCGGGTGGCGGCGTCGATGCAGGCCGACTCGGGAGGGACCCTCGTCAACTCCGAGGGGCAGACGGGCGATGACACCTGGGGTAAGAGGGCCCGTTGGTGCGACAACTACGGGCCCTTGGAGGGTTCGACGGTCGGTATAGCCATCCTGGACTCGCCCGCGAACCCGCGGCATCCCACTACCTGGCACGTGCGCAGCTATGGCCTCTTCGGCGCCAACTCCTTCGGCCTGATGTACTACCAGGGCGAAGGCGCCCCCGACGGAACGATGGACCTGCCGGAGGGGGATTCGGTGGCCTTCCGCTACCGCTTCGTCATCCATCAGGGAACACCGAACGAGGCTGGCGTGGACGACATGTGGCGCTATTACGCGCGCGGCTTTGAGCACCCGGACGTCGGTCGGTAACGGTCCCGCATCCGCCACGACCCGGAGGCCGGATCGGGGCGGATGCGGGTTTCGAGCGTTACGCCAGGGTCAGGGTGACCTCCAGGACGTCTCCAGCGACGAGGTCAGCGGCGTCGTTGAGGACGATCCGCACCTCCCCGTCTCCGCTGCAGGAGGCGCCCCGCGCGGCGCCGTTCACCGTAACGACGCACTGGGAGATGGCTTTGCCCGCCTCGATCTCGAACACGAGCTCGCGAAGGCGTGCCTTGCCGTGGCGAAGCTCGATACGCTCCGTCTGAGTTGTCTCGCCTTCGCGTCGCTGGATGAACAGGCCCCAGCCTTCGGCAAGGGTGAAGAAGCTGCGATGGTCCCACGGCTGCCACTTGGGCTTGAAGCCGAGGAGGCCGGTGGGGCAGTCCAGGATGAGGCCTTGGCAGGCCACCATGAGCCCATATGAGCTGAGCGCTCGGGCGTAGAACTTGCCGCACTCCAGCTCATCGAAGGGATTCCCCGAGCCGCAGACGCCGCCGCCCGAGTTGAGGTCCTTGCGCGGCCGTCCGTCGTACCGCGAGCGGGCCATCGTGACGATGGTGCGGGCCTCGTCGAGCATCCCCTGGTAGACCATCAGGCCAGCGGTCGAGTACTCGATGCCGGTCCACACCTCGATGGAGTAGAGGGTGTACGGGTCCGGCCTATCATCCTGGGGCCACGTGCACATGTACAGCCCGCCATCGCCGTCGTCCACGTAGCGCCGCGGGATCTGAGGGAGCCCGTCGAAGACGGGCTTGAAGTTGTGCTTGAAGATGGAGCGGCATGCCTGGGTGACCCGGTTGCTGGGGTACAGGTAGTCGCCGCCGAGCATGAGCGTCCACCACTGGCCGAGGAGTTGGTCGGAGTGGCACCCGTTGTTGTAGTCGTGGGCGGGTGGATCGCTGGGAATCTGGTAGTAGTAGGTGCCGTTCCAGAGCCGCCGGTTCTGCTCCGACTTACCCCGCTCCACGATATCGAGCCAACGCTTGCGCGAGAAGCCATCGCCCATCACGTCGGCCATGCGCGCGGCCGCGCTGAGGGCGCTCAGGTACTGACTCCCGATGAAGGTGTTCAGTCCCGACACGGCTGTGTCGTAGGTGTTCCATTGGTGGCCCACCGTCACCCCGCGCTCCTCCGGGTCGAACTCGCCGATGAACCACTCCATCGCCTTCCTGAGGTTGGGGTAGACGCGACGCAGGAAGGCGTCGTCGGGGCTCAGTTGATGCTCCCGCAAAGTGGCCTCGATGATGGCGCAGTGGCCATCCACGAAGGCGCCGTGGGGGGTGTGCTGCCGGTGGCTCGTCTCGCCCGTGTCGTGGATATAGGTGATGAGGTCCGAGATCCGTATGTTCCGCCCAATCTCAGGCCACAGTCGCGCATGGGTCTGGGCGTAGTTCCAGACGTGGGTGCAGTTGAGGGGGCAGCAGCCGTACGAGCCCTCGTACCCGCCGAAGTACCCTGAGGCGTCGCGCCAGCAGGTGGGACCCCGCGGGATCACCGACTGGCTGGTGATGGCATCGATGAACTCCTCGGGGATGTTTGACTGGTAGATGGTCTTGTGGTAGAGCTCCGTCGCCTCCCACAGGGAGTCGAGCTCGGAGCCGATGTAGTCTGCCACCGCTCCGGCGTTGGGGAAGAGCTCGGCATAGTAGTTCCCCTCATGGCCCCAACGGGAGGCATTCGGGAAGTGCCACGTCAGGGCGAAGGTGACGGTCGCTTCCTCCCCCGGTTCGAGGCTCATGGGCGCGCCGACGGCGGCATTGGCGGTGCTGCCGGTCTCACTGTAGCCGCTGGCCCGCACACCGAGGACCCGGCCCGTGGTCTCGAAGGCCGTGGCCAGTTGGGAGGGATCTGTCCATAGGGCGGTTCCGAATGCGGAGGCGCCTATCACGCTCAGGGCCATAGTGCCCCAGCCCGTGTGAGTCGGCTCGAGGTCGGACTCCGGAGGGAGACCCGCGGCGCGCAGCAGAAGGGCGCGGGACCACTCCCACGGCATGGGCTCCTCGCTGAGCGATATCACGAGCGTCGTCTGCCCCAGGGGCGCCTCTATCACCACGGGGACACCCTCGGCGGTGCGAGCGAGGACCTGCACTCCCTCGTCCTCCCGCAGTCCCCGCAGGTGGACAACCCTACCCGGCTGCCATGAGGGCAGGCGCCCAACGCCAACCCCCTCGGCAACCTGTGCCGCGGCGCCGCTCGTCGTCGCGACGGAGTCGTACTCCAGCGCCAGAAGGGGAGCGAGCCGGCCCAGAGGCACGAGGAGCCGGAGCATCCGATCGGGCGGGGCATCCGACAGGACGATATGGTCGATATTGATATGGCCCCAGCCATCTGACCGCTGGTCCACGATCTCGAACCGGGCCTGCTTCCCCCGGAGGTCGCCCACATCCCAAGTCGCGGGCAGCAGTTGCTCGGAGTTCCGTCCGGTCTGGGTTCGGACCACCTCGCCGTCCACGACCAGGTTGATGCAGGTCTCGTTGGGGTAGTTGCCCCCGCCGATGAGGAAACCGATATAGCGGCGCTCGATAGTGAACGGCTTCGACGTGAGCCGACCCTTAGGACTGTCGCCGGGGCGGTATGTGTTGACCAAGCCCTCGCCCACGAAGCCCGTCACAGCCTGCTGACCGCTCTCGGTGCCCTTGGACGGGGCGCGGCCGAACCCCTCGCCCTCCGCCGTCCAGCCCTCGTAGTTGGGCTTCTCGAAGTCCTCGAAGACCTCCAGGTCCTCCCAACCGTGGATGAGATCCTGGGCCCGAGGAAGGTCGGCGAAGAAACCCTCACTCGCCGAGGCGACGACGGCGGCGGCGTTCCTGTCCGCCAGCCCTACCAGGGCTTCCACCTGATGGACCGTCCCCGGACCGTCCTGGGCCATGGCCTCAACCGTGTCCAGATGCTCGACGAAGAGGAGCGGCGTGGCCTGACTCCGCCGCGTGCGCGGATCCCGCGCCCGAAGGAACCCCGGCGCCGGCGGCTCGGCCGGAGCGTCCATCAGGACCGTGCAGCCCCTACGGTTGCGGAGAAGCCGGTTGCGGTTGCGTCCGTACTCCGTGCATGCCACGCCCTCGATAGGCGCGACCCCATCCCAGCCGACAGCGTTCTGCAGGGAGCCGAGAAGTGAGACCCGGGCGCGTTCGCTTCCCTCGTTCTTCGTGGTGATTCGGAAGATGGCGCACGGGATGCTGCTGTTGTCCGCGTCCGTCGGGATCAGCGGGTTGAAGGCATCCATCCGCACGGAGACCGGCGTCCCCGTGTCAAAGAACAGACGCGCGATGGGGTACCCGCCCTCGTAGACCAGGGAGGGGCAAGCATCGAAACCGTACTCCGCCTCCGTCTGGAGCAGGCGCACTACGGGGGCCTGACCCGATTGCTCCACCCGGACCGCGAAGAAGCTATCTGGGACTCGGTTCTCCGTCTCGTTGTTGAAGATCTGCCACACCCGAAGCCGGCCCTGGCCATCGAGCCAGAGGGTTCCGGTCCCGATCCCTCCAATGGGCATGGCGACGGCGCCCAGATTCGCGCCGGTGTAGGTGCGGGGTGGTGTCATGGGGTAGCGGTCCCACTGGGCTAGCGGACGAGCGCCGCCGGGGCCGGTGGGCTGTGCCAGCGCTCGGCCCGCGCCGAGGGACCCGCCCCAGAGTACAGCGGCCCCCACTCCGAGGGAGCGGAGGAACTCACGGCGCGATAGCTCCAGGGGGGATGGGCCGCAGCCGGTTCCGCTGCATCCACACTGTCTTGGCATTACGAGCAACCTCCTAACAAGTTGGCGGAGCGCTATATCGCCCCGCAGTCGAGCCTCATTCGCGGGCCAGTACATAGCCCGGCGCTTGGTTTCCGTACGGCGCAGTAAGGGGCCTTCGGCGTCTCAGTCGAGGATCGAGCACCGACGCGAGAGGCTGGCGCCCGACTCCACGGACTTCACAAACTCGGCCATCAGCCGCGTGAGGTTCCAGACGTCCCCCATGTGCAGCACCTCCGATGGCGTGTGGAGGTACCGCTCTGGCGCGCCGAGAAGCCCGGTGGGAATGCCGGTCTTCGAGCGGAAGAAGGCCGTGGCGTCCGTAGGCGTCGAGCCGGGCCATGCCTGGACCTGGTAGGGGATCTCCGCCCCCTTGGCAGCCTGCACGAGCCCCTCGAACACTCTCGGCGCGATGTTCGCGCCACGCACAATGCATGGACCGGCGCCGAGCTTCAACTCGCCGAAGCGCCGGGCATCGCAGTCGGGCACGTCCGTCACGAAGGGCCACACGTCCGCCGCGATGACCGCCTCGAGAGGCAGCGCGTAGGCCGTCGTGGTGGCGCCCACGCCCGTGATCTCCTCCTGCACACAGGAGAGGGCCGCTACGCGGGCCGGCCCCTCGAACCCAGCCTCCTTCAGCAGACGGATGGCCTCAAGCGCGCAGAACACAGAGATGCGGTTGTCCAGACCGCAGGACATGATCAGATCCTGGCCGAGGAAGGTGGGCGGGCCGTCGTAGGTGATCGGGTCGCCGATGGCCACTAGCCCCTTGGCCTCCTCACCACTACGCGCCCCGATGTCGATCCAGTACTCATGCACCCGCTTTGTCTTGTCGCGGCTGTCGCCCTCGGCGTAGTGAAGCGGCTGCTTTCCGATAACCCCCGGCACGGGGCCGCTCTGGGTGTGGACTGTCACACGCCGGGCATAGACCTCCCAGGAGCCGCCTACGAAATCCACGTACAGGTAGCCGTTGTCGTTCACGTGCTTCACCGTGAGGCCGATCTGATCGATATGCCCCTCCAGCCCGACCAGCGGACCATCATCCGGACCGTACAGAGCCCACACATTGCCGTGGACATCGGCCTCTGGCTCCAGATCGAGGCTACGGGCGTACCTCGCGACAACGCGCTGAGCGGGCTCCTCGCACCCGCTCACACTGGGAGTGGCGAGCAACTCGAACAGGAAGTCCAGGCTGCTCTGGGGGAACTCGTGCTTGGCGGCATCCATGGTGGACGATCCCTTCATCCGACTCGGGAAGCTGAGCTTTCCGCCTTCTTCGAGAGAGGCGGGTGACCTGCCTCGGCTCCTCAGCGTAAACTAAGAGGCGACCGTTTCGCGCAATGCGAGGAGAGGTGTCCGCCATGGCAGACGACAACCTGAGGATCATGCCCCTATCGGGTTGGATGAGCCTGGCAGCCATCGTCACCATCGCCGTTCTCGTCGGCGCTGTGGTCCGGGACTGGGGCGATGCCCACGATGATCTCGCCGCAGAGACCGAGCGGGCCGCCAAGCCGGTCGCGTCGCCCGTGCCCGAGCCCCCCGCCGCACCGGCAACGGAGACGTTGCTCGCGGACGTGGACGCCTCGAACCCGCCCGAAACGCGCATCGCCGCCCTGAGGTCGCTCGCGGGCCACGCCGATCTCGGGGACGAGCGAGAGCGCGTCATCAATGCGGTGATCGACGCCTCGGACCGCGAAAGCCCGCCGGACGTTCGGCTTGCCGCGCTGGCCGCCCTGGGTGAGCTGGGGGCCGACAGAGAGTCCGCTATCGCGAAGCTGCGGGCCGCCCTCGAGGATACCGACGAGTCCGTCCGCATCGCCGCCCTTGGAGCCGTAGATCAGATCGGACCTGGTGCCGCGGACCTCCTGCCATCGGTGCTGAGGTCCCTCGAGGAGCCTGCGCCGGATGAGATCGGCGCCGCCGCCCTGGCGCTCAGCGCCCTGGGCCGCACGGCGCGCCAACACACCGAGCAACTCGCCCAACTGATGGGGCACGAAGCCCGCGGAGAGGTGGGAGCCCCTGCCGCCACAGCCCTCGCGCGGCTAGGGGAGGCAGGCGATTCGGCCCTCCGAACGGCGCTGGAGTCCTCCGACCCCTGGGTCCGCTACCACGCGGCGTCAGCGTTGCTGGGCGAGCCCGAGGACCTCACCGAGGTGACGGACGAGTCCGTCGCTCAGGCCGCGAAGGACCTGATCCGGCGTTTGGACGCCGAGGCCGAGGCCGAGCCCGCGGACGCGTCGTAGCGCCGCTACAGCCCCAGCGCCTCCCTCAACACCGGCGCGATCACCTCTGACATGCGGAGGAAGCCGAGATCCGTCGGGTGGACTCCATCGACCGTCGCCTCACCGTCGCTCCCGAGGAGATCCTCGCCCTCCACGTACCAGAGGCCCGCGACGCCCTCGGCGAGCAGCTCCTCGTACGCCCCTCGCAGCGCCTCGTTGAACGCCGGCGCCAGCGCCGCCCAGCTGCCGAGGAGGGGCGAGTGCTGGTAGGTGATGCACTCCACGAGCAGAATGGGCGTGCCGGGATGGGCCGCTCGTAGGGTCCGTACCACCGAGGGCACCCTCTCGGTGACCATGTCCGGGCTCATGTTGGGGAGACAGTCCAGCACGAAGGCGGAGGCGTCGACCCGCGCGATTCGCTCGCCCATCTCCGGTTCCATCTGACCGTTGCCTGAGAACCCCAGGTTGACAGTAGGTAGGTCAAGCCACCGGCCGATGATGGCCGCGTAGGCCATCCCAGGGCGAGAGGCGCATCCGCCCTGGGTGATGGAGGTCCCGTAGAAGACGACCGGCCGACCCTTCACCGCCGCCGCCCTCAGGATGCGGGCCTCGGGCGATAGGCCGATCAGCACCTGATCCACGCCGTTATAGAGTGGCAGGTAGAGCAGGTACTCGTGTAGTCCGGGCGCGATGCCGTCCGCGAGCACTCCCTCGCTCTCCACCCCGGAGGGTCGGCCCGCGCCGATCCAGCGCCAGCCCTCGTCGCCCCGCACATAGAGATCAAGGCCGCTAACGCCCGTCGCGGGCATGTGGGGCATCTCGAGCGACGCGCGCCGCAAGGTCCAGCGCGCGCTGATCGCGGTGGCGTCGCTCCAGAACCGGACTGCGAGCCCCGCCGAGTCGTGGCTCAGCCCCCACACGGGATCTCTCACGACGCCCTCCGCATCGGCCGGTAGCCGGTCGTAGGGGTGTGCGAGATCCGTGAAGCCCTGGCCCTCGAGTCCGATGCTCAGGGCATCGACCCACAGTCTTCCGTCTCCCTCGCGCTGCGTGATCGCGTTGGGCTCAATGGCTTCGAGCCCCGCCTCGTCGATCTGGCACAGCGCGAGCCCCGGCAGGAGTGAGAGTGCTATCAGCATTGGTATGGTTTCCTTTCCCTCTAAGCCCAGAGGTCCGTATCGAGCGCCCGGTACTGCACCGCCTCCGCCACGTGGGGCAGATCGATGGGCTCCGAGTGGTCCAGGTCGGCGATGGTCCGCGCCAGCTTGAGGACCCGGTGGTAGGCCCGCGCCGATAGGCCCAGCCGCTCCACCGCCGCCTTGAGCAGGGCCTCGGATTCGGCGCTGATTACGCACACCCGCTCCACATCACGTGCGCCCATTTCCCCGTTGCAGAAGAAGGGCCGCTCCCGGAAGCGCGCGAGCTGCCGCTCTCGAGCCTCCTTGACCCGTTCCCGAATGGACTCCGACGGCTCCCCTGCTTGCCGGCTCGTAAGCTCCTCGCGCTCCAGCCGCGGCACCTCGATGTGAATGTCGATCCGATCGAGCAGCGGGCCGCTGATCCGCTGCACATAACGCCGTACGACGTCGGGCCGGCACGTGCACGCCTTGCGGTTGTCGCCTCGGAAACCGCATGGGCAGGGGTTCATGGCCGCCACTAGCATGAAGCTCGCCGGGTAGGTCATGCTGCCCCGCGCGCGGCTGATGGTGACGATGCGGTCCTCCAGCGGCTGCCTCAGCACCTCCAGGGAGTCCTTGCGGTACTCGGGGAGCTCATCCAGGAACAGCACCCCGTGGTGCGCGAGGCTTATCTCCCCTGGCTTAGGCACGGAGCCTCCACCACAGAGGCCCGCTGTAGACGTGGTGTGATGGGGCGCTCGGAAGGGGCGCGTCGTCATCAGGGAGGTTCCTGGGGCCAGTAGGCCCGCCACGCTGTAGAGCTTCGTGACCTCCAACGCCTCGGACACGGACAGCGCTGGAAGCACCGTCGGGAGGCGTCGGGAGAGCATCGTCTTGCCCGAGCCCGGCGGACCGATCATGAGCATGTTGTGCCCGCCTGCGGCCGCGATCTCCATGGCCCTCTTCGCGTGGGCCTGGCCCTTCACGTCAGCGAAGTCCACGTCGTAGAGGGGCCGATCGAGCTGGCCGTCGGGAATCCCCGCGGGCGTGCGCTCAGCGAGGAGGTTGTTCATCAGGAAGTCGCAGGTGTCGGCGAGGGAGGTGAGGCCGTAGACCTCCAGGTCCTCGACTACCGCCGCCTCCGCCGCGTTCTCCGCGGGCACGATCATTCGTTCGGCGCCCTCCCTCCGGGCGGCGATGGCGATGGGCAGCACGCCGCTCACCGGTCTGAGGGTCCCGTCGAGGGAGAGTTCGCCCACGAGACAAGTCGTCTCCAGCCCATCCAGGGGGATCTGGCCCGTCGACGCGAGGGTCCCGATGGCCAGGGGTAGGTCGAAGCCGGGGCCTTCCTTGCGGATGTCGGCAGGGGCGAGGTTTGCCGTGATGCGGTGGCTGCCGGGGAAGCGGAATCCCGAGTTCTTGATGGCCGGCCGGACCCGCTCCCGCGACTCGCTGACCCCTGCGTCGGGCAGGCCCACGATCACGAACCCCCCCATGCCGCTCACCGCGTCAACTTCCACAGTGACCTGATAGCCGTCGACGCCGTACACCGAACCTGAGATGACCTTGGCGAGCATGACGCCTGGGTTGCACACCCCTTCCTGAGCGAGCTTGCCTTCGGAACGCGAGACGGGCACTTCGCGGCCACATGGCCGATACCTGCGGCCGCTCTCCATCTGCTCCAGGCGGGGTTGCCCCGGTACGGCCAACCGCCTATTGTAGAGTGTTTGTCCGAAGCGCCATGGGCGGGGTCCCCGCCCTGACCTCGGAGGTCCGAGACGTCGACCGCGGTTCGCGATAGGGTAAGCGCCTACAGCCACCGAGCGACCTTGATGCTCGCCGACCTCCTGGCGCTCAGCATCGCCATGGTCGCTGCGGCGGTGGTCAATTACAACACCCTATCCCCCTCGACGCTCAGCCGCCACCTGGCCGAGCATGTCCCGTCCCTCCTCATCGCCGCTTTCCTCTACGTCATCGCCTTCCACTTCCACCGGCTCTACCGCTACGCCTGGCGGTTCGCGAGCCTGGAGACGGTGTGGGCTGTCATCGGGGCCACTACGGTGGGTGCCGTGACCTTGGCCATCATCGAGTTTCTCCTGAACCGGGCGCGGATGATCGAGCCCCGGATGCTCTTCGTCTTCTGGCTCCTCAGCATCGTCCTCGTCGGGGGCGTCAGGATCCTCTTGCGTCTCCTCCATGCCCGGCGTTACGGCCTGGATCGCGACGGCGCTCACACCACACAGGAGGCGTCTCGGCCGAAGCGCGCGGTGATCCTCGGGGCTGGCGGACATGGCGCGCGACTCTGCGCCGCCCTGGAGGAGGACCCTGAGCGGCAGTACGAGATTGTCGCCTTCCTCGACGACGACCCCGCCAAGTGGAACACCTTCATCCGTCACGCACGCGTCGCTGGTCCCCTCGACAACCTCGGCGAGTTCCTCGAGAGCGGCTCCGTTGACGAGGTGCTCGTCGCCCTCAGTGGGGTCGATGGCCCACGCCTCCGCGCGTACGTCATGGCCTGTCGAGCCCGGGGCGTGCCGGTGAAGATGGTCCCCGGCTTCCGCGCCATGCTCAGTGGCAAGACCCAGTTGAGACTCGAGGAGTTCACCGTCGAGGATCTCCTGCGGCGGCCTCCTGTCAACACCGATCTAGCCTCCGTCGGCGCTGTCATCACTGGACGCCGCGTTCTCGTGACCGGCGCGGGGGGCTCCATCGGCACCGAGCTGTGCCACCAGTTGAGCGCCCTGGGACCTTCCGGCGTCAGCCTCTTCGGCCACGGGGAGTGTTCCATCCACCGGGTCCACACCCAGCTTGTGGCCGCCTACCCGGAGTTGGCCGACCGGTACCACATGGTCATCGGCTCCGTCGCGGACGCCGAGCGCGTCCGCCAGGTGCTCCGCGAGCGGACGCCCCAGATCGTTTTCCACACGGCAGCCCACAAGCACGTGCCGATCATGGAGCAAAACGTGCTGGAGGCGATCAAGAACAACGTCCTCGGGACATTCAACGTCGCCGAGGCGTGCGGGGTGGCCGGCGTGGAGCGCATGGTGCTCATCTCCACCGACAAGGCCGTCTCCCCCTCCAGCGTCATGGGCGCCACCAAGTGGCTCTGTGAGGAGGTTGTGCGGGCCATGGCTACGCGCTACCCCGACACAACCTACCTCGCGGTGCGGTTCGGCAATGTGCTGGACAGCCGCGGCAGCGTGGTGCCTCTCTTTCGCCAGCAGCTCCAGGCTGGCGGGCCTCTCACCGTGACCCATCCCGACGTGACCCGGTACTTCATGACCATCGGCGAAGCCGTGCAACTCGTGCTCCAAGCCGCCGTCGGGAGAACGGGCGAGCTTTGCCTCCTGGACATGGGCGAGCCGGTTCGCATCCTCGACCTCGCCCGCGACATGATCCGGCTGAGCGGCTTCGAGCCCGATGTGGACATCCCCATTACCTTCACAGGCCTAAGGCCCGGGGAGAAGCTCGAGGAGACCCTCGTCTGGAACGAGGAGCGGATCGTGCCCAGCGGACGCGAGCGCCTCTTCTTGGTGCAGCGCGACCACTACACCGAGCCCGAGCGCGTGTTCGAGATGGTCGAGCGTTTCCGCGAGTTCGCGTTGCGGTGTGATGAGGCGGGCGCTAAGCGCTACCTCCAGGAGTGCGTACCGTCCCTCGCCGAGCACCACCTGGCAGTGGACAGCCTGACGACGGGCTACCCAGTCACCCCCCGACTCCTCGATGACGCCACGGCCTCGTCGGCGGGCGGCGGCCGGTAGGCCAGGGCAATGACTGAATCGCCACGCCTGCTCATATTGGGACTCGATGGCGCGCCTGCCCGGTACGTGTTCGACGCGCCCCCTGGCGCTCTACCCAACCTACAGTCTCTCATGGCACGCGGCATGTGGGGTCCTCTGACGAGCACCATCCCCCCCATCACCTGCCCCGCTTGGGCCTGCATGAGCACCAGTCGAGACCCCGGGCAGCTGGGACTTTACGGCTTCCGTAACCGAAGCAGCCCCTCCTACGGCCCAATGGACCGGGCCGATGGCGCCTGGGTGACCGCGCCGCGGCTCTGGGAAGTCCTCTCCGACCTGGGCCGGCGCTCCGCCGTCCTCGGGCTGCCCCTCTCCTACCCTTGCGAACCCTTCAACGGCTGGCTCATCGGGAGCTTCCTGGGCCCGAATGACCACGACGAGTACACCCAGCCTACGAGCCTGGCGGATGAGATCGAGGAGGTGGCGCCGGGCTACATGCTTGATGTGCCTAACTTCCGCACCGACGACAAGGAGCGGCTTCTCGAACAGATCCGCCGCATGACGGACCTCCGCTTCCGCCTCGCCGCCCACCTGATGCGTTCACGGCCATGGGACCTCTTCTGGATGGTTGAGATGGGCCCTGACCGCATGCACCACGGTTTCTGGCGCTACGGAGCCCCCGACCACCGCCTCCACGAGCCGGGCCACCCCTACGAGAGCGCTATCGCGGACTACTATTGCTACGTGGATGGCCGGATCGGGGAGCTCCTCGACCTCGCCCCACACGAAACCTCCGTCATGGTCGTGTCCGACCACGGCGCCAAGACCCTCACGGGCGCCATCAGCATGAACGACTGGCTCCGCCGCGAGGGCTACCTCGTGATGAACCACGTGCCCGACACCCCCGCGCCCTTGGACCCGGCGTGGGTGGACTGGTCGCGCACCCGGCTCTGGGCCGAGGGCGGATACTACGCCCGGCTGTTCGTGAATGGTCAGGGGCGGGAACCCCAGGGGATCGTGCCCTCCTCGGAATACGAGACCCTCCTCGCTGACGTGACGGCGCGTCTCCGGGGCATGAGAGACCACGAGGGCCGTCCCATGGGGAATCGAGCCATGTCGCCCTATGAGCTCTACCGCGAGGTCCGCGGGTTGGCCCCTGATCTCATCGTCTACCTGGGCGACCTGGACTGGCGCTCCGCAGGCACCGTGGGGCACCGGGACATCTATCTGCTGGAGAACGATACAGGGCCAGATGACGCGAACCACAGCCAGGAGGGCATCTTCATCCTCGCGGGGCCCGACGTGCCTGCATCCGGATCGGTCCGGGGAGCGGAGATCTACGATGTGGCGCCGACGGCCCTGGCCCTCATGGGCTGCCCCGTGCCCTTGGAGATGATCGGCCGGGACCTGCGCACCATCCGCGCCTAGCCCGCCTTATTCATGAGAGTGCCTAGAGGTTGTTGCATGGGAGTGGGTAGTTCGCCTCGTATCAAGGGCTATGCGCCCAGGCAGGCCTGCAACCATCGGCGGGTTGTGGGGCCTGCCAAGCCCTCGCCGCTGTGCCGATGTTGCCGCCCCGTTCCGCCCGAAAAGGGCTCGCTGGCAACATCCCCTCGAATCCCGCAAACCGTTGGGGCCCAAGGCTTAGAGGCTGCACGGGAGGGGTCTGTATGTACTATGTTCCATTGTTCCGTGAGGTACTATACATACGTTATGGTACCCCCTGCCTCTCCGAGAGAGCGCGAGTACCACAATAAGGGGGTATTGTTTCCCGGCGGAACACCGGAACAGCGGAACACGGCCCCTCAGCGAGCGAGCGGCAAAACCCAGAAAGCGGCCAGGCCGCCAATAGCGAGCCGCCCCTCCATGCCCGCCGCCTGCTGCTGAACAGACCAACACCAACGCAACCGACAAGCGCTCGCTGCACATCCAGCAAGCACACCACAGACTAGCACTCATGAATGATGCGGGCCAGACTCCTATGGCCTCCGGTTGCGGTTGCCGGACATCGCGGCGACCACCATCCAGATCACGAACCCCAGGACCACCGCTGCCCCGCAGACTGCCAAGACTAATAGCGAGACTGCCATGGGTGCCCCCGTTCACGGGCGCTATTGCTTGTTGAGGACCAGCCCGCCGTAGCCCTCGGCCATGAGCACCAGGGCGCGCCCGGACCGATAGCCCTCGATGAGTCCGCGCCCCTTCGCCTCGATGCGGACGCCCCTCCCGTGCATTTCCCAGGTGAGCGTTCGCGGGCCGGTCGGGGAGCCGTCATCCACCTGGCCGGTCATGTCGGTCCTGAGCTCGAGCTTCCAGGGCGTGAGCGGCGGGCCGCCGCTCTGCGCGACTTTCGCGGCAAGTTCGTCAAAGTCGACCACAGCTCCGCCGGGGTGGATGGCTGCCGTCTGCACCCACTGGCCTATGTACTGGGAGGGCTGGGGACCGCGCCCGAACAGGGCGTACGCGCCGGCAGCCACACCGGCCAGAACCACAATCCCAGCGATCACGGCCAACGTGGCCTTCTTGTTCGAGCCCAAGTCCGTCGCTCCCCTCACGCCGGGGCTACACCGCCCGGGTCGCAACCCGCCGGCGTCACCTGTGCCAGTAGCATACCCGAACCGGTGCCGTGTCGCTCATCGTCCCGGCTCGGGAGGCGCGTCAGTGGCTGGGCGGAGGAGAAACCTGGGACGCCACGAGAGCCTGCATGGTGGGCGGGGAGGGACTTGAACCCACGACCTTCTGGGTGTAAACCAGACGCTCTAGCCGGCTGAGCTACCCGCCCATTTGAGGAGCAATGGTACCCCCGAGGGGAATTGAACCCCTGCCTGCAGGATGAAAACCTGCTGTCCTGACCACTAGACGACGGGGGCGTTCGCTCGCGATTCGGCAGTGTATCGGCGCCCCCCATGGCCGTCAAGCAAGGGCCCTCAGCCGATTCTCGCGAAAAAAGAGTCGGCGTGCCAAGTAGGGATTCCCCTTGCCTTCTGACGAACTATGGCTCATATTTGGCGGCGAGTGCCCTAGGGCGCTCGTATGACGGTACTTGGTACTATGTCGATGAAAGCTCAGGGATTGACGGGCGAGAGTAGCGCGGGCATCAGACTCACCGTCCTGAACACGGGTATCATCTCTAGTCCGATTATCGTCAATGGAAGTCGGCATTGCCGATAATTCACCGAAGTCAGGAGTGGCAGCATTGCGCGGCACCGTAAAGTGGTTCAACCCCGATAAGGGTTACGGCTTCATCCAGCCCGAGGACGGTAGCAAGGATGTCTTCGTGCACTACTCCGCCATCACCGGCGAGGGCTTCAAGTCCCTCGACGAGGGCGACGAGGTAGAGTTCGAGATCGAGCAGAGCCCCAAGGGCCCCCAGGCCGTCGACGTCACCCGCGTCTAGGCTAGCACCTGTGTGGCCCGGTCCGTGGGCTGAGTAGGGGACCGAGACGCTACGACTAAGCACGATTCGAGTCCGGTGTTGGACTTCGGTCGAAGCACCCGAGTGGATGCCCGCAGCGAGTTAGCGAGAGCCTCTGTGGGGAGTCTCTCAAGCCAGTCGGCACAGGACAGGGCGAGGCTAGCAGGCCTCGCCCTGTCCTGTACGTGCCTCCCGTGCCCGGAGGCGCCGGCACGTGGGTGGCGAATTCCTTGCCGAATACCCGCATACGACAACGGGGCCGGAGGGTGTCCCTCGCCCCGAGCCAAGCTTACTGGAGGTTCCTGAGTATGAGCGCACCGCAACGGCGATTCGACCTGCCATGTACGGCGATCCCCTCGGCCTGGTACAACATCGCGGCCGATCTCCCCGTGCCCGCGCCGCCGCCCTTGGATCCCAACACCGGTAAGCCGGCGGGTCCGGAGCTGCTGGCCCCCATCTTCCCGATGGGGCTGCTCCAGCAGGAGATGTCCACTGAGCGGTGGATCGACGTCCCCGGCGCCGTCATGGAAGCCTACAGCCTCTACCGGCCGTCGCCCCTCATCCGGGCCACCGCCCTCGAGAAGGCCCTCGACACTCCCGCCCGCATCTACTACAAGTACGAGGGTGTCAGCCCCGCCGGCAGCCATAAGCCCAATACCGCCATCCCCCAGGCCTACTACAACAAGCTGGAGGGCGTGAAACGCATCACCACCGAGACTGGCGCCGGCCAGTGGGGCTGCGCCCTCGCCCTTGCCTGTTCCCTCTTCGATGTCGAGTGCATGGTCTACATGGTCAAGGTCAGCTTCTTCCAGAAGCCCTACCGCCGATCCATGATGGCCGCCTGGGGCGCCGAGTGTATCGCCAGCCCCTCGGACACCACCGAGACGGGCCGCAAGGTCCTCGCCGAGACCCCTGACACCCCCGGCTCCCTGGGTATCGCCATCTCCGAGGCCGTCGAGGACGCCGTCGGCCGCGAGGACACCAAGTACTCCCTCGGCAGCGTCCTCAACCACGTCCTCCTCCACCAGACCATCATCGGGCAGGAGGCGCAGATCCAGATGGAGATGGCCGGCGACGAGCCCGACGTCGTCATCGGATGCCATGGCGGCGGCAGCAACTTCGCCGGTCTCGCCTTCCCGTACATCCGCGACAAGATCACCAAGGGCAAGACCACCCGCATCGTCGCCGTCGAGCCCAAGTCCTGCCCCACCCTCACCCAGGGACCCCTCGCCTACGACTATGGCGATACGGGCAAGATGACCCCGCTGCTCCACATGTACACCCTCGGCAGCGGCTTCGTCGCGCCGGGCATCCACGCGGGCGGCCTCCGCTACCACGGCGCCGCGCCCCTCACCTCACACTGCATCGGCCAGGGCTACGCCGAGGCCATCGCCGTGCCCCAGCTCGAGACCTTCGCCGCCGCCATCACCTTCGCTCGGTCCGAGGGCTTCATCCCCGCTCCCGAGTCGGCCCACGCCATCTGCGCCGCTATCCGCGAGGCCAACGCCGCCAAGGAGGCCGGCGAGGAGCGGGTCATCCTCTTCAACCTCAGCGGCCACGGACACTTCGACATGGCCGCCTACGACGCATACCTCGCGGGACAGCTCACCGACATCGAGCCCCCCGCCGAGTCGCTCGCCGGATCCCTCGCCAGCCTGCCCAAGGTCGACGGCTAGGACCGGACAGCCTTCCGCACACCCAAGCGCCGGTGGCCTCCTCGGAAGCCGCCGGCGCTCGCTCTATGCAGGGCCCCGCAGCGCAGCGCCGAACACACGCCTATGGATACCTACACTGGCGCGTTGATCCTGAGCCTCGCTGCCACCTTCCTGGCCCCGGCCGGCCCCTACGACGGCGAGATCGAGGCCCTGCCCAGCATCCCCGAACTCCCCGACCCCTTCCGAATGGATGACGGCGCTCGCGTCGCCTCCCCCGACGACTGGGCACGGAGGCGCGAGGAGATCCGGGAGATACTCCTCTCCCAGGAGTACGGCCACATGCCCCCGCCGCCGGGGGCGGTCCGCGCCGAGGATGAGACACGGCAGCCCGTCGCCGACGGCCTCGGTGTCGAGCGGCGGCTCACCCTCCGCTTCGGCTCCGACGAGCGCCTCAGCCTGCGCATCAGCCTCACTCTGCCCGACGGTGACGGACCCTTCCCCGTCATCATCAAGAACGATGTCGCCCTGGGCGCCGTCCCGATCCTCGAGGAGGGCCTCCGCCGCGGCTACGCCTTCTGCGAGTTCCTCCGAGCCGACCTGCAACCCGATGACGCCCAGGCCGTGGGGCCCGCCTGGCAGGCCTACCCCGAGCACGATTGGCGCACCCTCGCCGTCTGGGCGTGGGGGCACAGCGTCGTCATCGACTACCTGCTGACCCTCCCCGAGATCGACCCCCAGCGCATCGCCGTCACCGGCCACTCCCGCGGGGGCAAGGCCGCCCTCCTCGCCGGCGCCATGGATGACCGTATCTCCCTCACCTGGCCCAACGGCTCCGGCTGCGGAGGCGCTGGGTGCTATCGCTTCGGCGTCGGAGAGACCCTCCGGACCATCACCACCAACTTCCCCCACTGGTTCGTGCCCCGGCTCGCGGAGTACGCCGACCGCGAGGACCGGCTCCCCTTCGACCAGCACTTCGTCAAGGCCCTCGTCGCCCCGCGCGCCCTCTTCGCGACCGAGGCCTTCGGCGACGAGTGGGCCAACCCGCCCGGGACCCAGCTCACCCACGAGGCCGCGCGGGTCGTCTACGAATGGCTCGACGCTGGCGACCGCGTGGGCCTCCACTACCGCGATGGTCAGCACGACCAGCTCTCCGAGGACTGGCTCGCCGCCCTCGACTTCGCCGACCTCGTCTTCTTCGGCGCCGACCCGGCCGACCGAGACCGGCTGTTCCAGCGGCCCTTCGATCCCCCCGACGGCGCCATCCCCTGGGCGGCTCCGCAGTGACCGCCCCCCGTCGATCAGGGGTTCTCCTCCCCCAGCTTCCGGGCCGTGGACGCCGACGGAGTGTCCTACACCCAGGACAGCCTGTCCTCCGACGGCTGTGACCAAGGCCTGCTTCTGACCCATGCCCTGCGGGCCCCCGGCGGCAATGAAGGGCGACCCAGGTGACGCGGGCAATACCCTCTCCTGCCAGGGGCGCGTCCATCGCCACCGGGAGGGAGGCCGTGCCTGTGATGCTCCTCAGCCTGCTGTCCCTGATCGGCCAGACCCCCGCGGGCGGGGCCCCGGCCATTCCATCGCCGCCATCCCCCTTCACTGACCACGGAACGGATGATCCCTCATGCCGATCGACCACGCCGCCCTCACTGAGCTATGCGACCTCGTCTCTGTCGCGACCGCGTGCAGTCAGGCTGTGAACTGGGTTCGGCGGAGGCTCCCTGGGTGGGAGACCCATCTCGTCGACGACGGCTTCCTCCTCGCGATGCCCCCCGGCGCCCGGCCCGAGGGGGTGCGGGTACTCTTCGTCTCCCACGTCGATGAGATCGGCGGATACGTGCTCGGACCGCATCCTTCGGGCGGACATCGCGCAACGCCCATCGGCGTGCCACTGCAGGCGCTTTCAGGCCGTTTTTTGCAGTGTTTTGACTGGCTTGATGTAGATGGGAGTTCCGTACGCCCCATAGAAGCTCGGGTAGAGGATGATACCCTCTTAGTTTTCGGCAAGCGCTTGCAGTCTTATGCTACTGCCTTTACCTACCTCGAACCGACCCGCATCGAGGGCGAGTGGATCATCGGCAAGGCCCTCGACCCGCGCCTCACCGCCTACGCCGTTACCGAGGCCGCCCGCAGGCTGGCAGACCCTGAAGTGGCCGTCATGCTGGTCTTCGCCGAGGAGTGCTCGATCCACGCCGCCGAGAAGGGCGCCGCCTATGCCCGCCGGCGCATGGGCGGCCTGCGCCTGGTGGTGAACTGCGACGTCCCGGGCCTGGCGAACATCGAGGGCTGGCCGCTGGAGCAGTGCGGGATCCGCATCACGGAAGGCGGGCGGCTCATGGACCCCAGCACCGCGCTGCGTGTGCATGGGGAGCTGGTGGATCGTGGCATCCCCATCGCCCTGGGAGCCTCCCGAACGGGCAGCCAGACGCCCCTGTTCATTCCCCAGTGCCGGGCCATCAGCCTCGCCCTGCCCGCCGAGGAGGCCCATGTGACGCCAACGCGGGCGTATCTGCCGGCCCTGGAGACGCTCATCCGGGCGCTCGAGGCGATCCCCGGCACTTCGCCGGCCCGGTAGGCCTCAAGCGTCGCCGTAGAGGGCTCGCACCTCGTCGGCATAGTGCTCGGCGACGACGCCCCGGCGGGTCTTGAGGGTGGGGGTCAGCTCGCCGGCTTCGGGCGTCAGCTCGTGGTCCAGGACTTGGAACCGCCGGATTCGCTCGTAATCGGCGAGATCCTTGGTCAGTCGGTCGATCTCCTCCCGCAGGAGCTTCCGGACGTGCGGGCTGGCGGCGAGGGCGCCGTTGCCGTCGGGGATCTCCAGCCCGCATCCCTCGGCCCAGCGACGCAGCGAGTCGAAAGCCGGCACGATGAGGGCGCCCACGGTGGGCCGGCCGTCGCCCAGGACGACCGCTTGGGCGATGTACGGGCTGGCCTGGAGCGCGTTCTCGATGGGCTGAGGCGCGACGTTCTTCCCGTTAGCGAGGACGATGAGGCTCTTGAGCCGATCGGTGACGCGGAGGAAGCCGTGCTCGTCCAGGGATCCCATGTCGCCGGTGTGGAGCCAGCCGTCGGCGTCGATCGCCTCAGCGGTGTCCTCGGGCCGGCGGTAGTACCCGCGCATGACATTGGGCCCCGGGCGAGGATCTCGCCGGCCTCGGAGATGCGCACCTCGACGCCCTTCAGGGGCAATCCGACGGTGCCGATTCGGAACTGCTTCGGGCGGTTCACGGATATGACGGGTGAGCTTTCGGTCAGGCCGTACCCCTCGAGGATGTTTAGACCCAGTGAGAGCATGAACCATGCCGTCTCGGGGGGCAGCGCGGCCCCCCCGCAGACAAAGTACCGCAGGCGGTCGAGGCCCATGGCGGCGTGGAGCTTGCGGATGAACAGAAGCTTCGCGACGGCCCACTGGACGGCGACGCCGAGGGAGGGGATCCGTCCCTCGTTGAGGGCGGTGGCACGGGCCCTGCCGACGCGGAAGGACCACTCATAGAGCCGTCGCGGCAGGCCCTCGAGCTTAGCCATGCGCGCCTCTATCCCCTCCTGGAAGACCTCGTACACCCTGGGGACGAGGAGCATCATGGTCGGCCGGACCTCGAGGATGTTGTCCCGCAGGTGCCGCGGCCCCTCGGAGTAGGCGACGCACGCGCCCCAGGACAGGGCCAGGTAGTAGGCGGCCATGCGCTCGAGGACGTGGCTCAGGGGCAGGAAGGAGACCAAGACATCGCGCCGAGTGAAGCGGAGGACCTCGTGGGCGGCGCGCACGTTGGACACGAAGTTGGCGTGGGTGAGCATGACGCCCTTGGGCTCGCCGGTGGTGCCGCTGGTGTAGACGATGCTAGCGAGTTGGTCGGGCACCACCTGGACCCACGCCGCGTGGTAGCTCTCCTCGGTCAGCGGGGAGCCATCGGCCAACTCCAGGACGGCGTCGAAGGCCACGGCGCCGTCGGGCAGCGAAGCCGGCGGATCCATCACGACGACGCGCACATCCACGTCGTCGGAGGTTGCCTGCAGGACGGTGCGGAGGAGGCTGGCGTTGCTCACGATGACCAGCCGCGCGCCGGAGTGGTCGAGGATGTAGCGGATCTGGGCGGGCGACAGGGAGGTGAAGAGGGGCACGTTGATGGCCCCTAGAGCGAGGGTGGCGAGGTCCGCGACGGCCCATTCGGGCCGATTCTCGGCGATGATGGCGACGCGATCCCCCGCCTCGACGCCAAGGGCGGCTAGCCCTCGAGCGAAGCGCATCACCCGACGGGCTAGGGCGGCGTAGGTGATGGAGCGGTACTCGCCGTCAACCTTATGTTGGAGCGCGGCGCACTGGGCGTGCTCAGCGGCTGCGCGCTGGAACAGTTCGGTTAGCGTCCCTGGCATGAGCGCCAGCTATCCCCTCAGTCCTCAGGAGCCCCGACGGGGGCGGCTCCGCGCGCACTCGGGCACCGGCCAAAGGGTCTTGGCGCTGGTGGTCGAAGTACCGCGCATCGAGCAACCGACAGCTCCGGAGGTTACCACGTGCCTAGAGCGGTTCTGTTGAGCCTTGCCATAGTCCTCTCACTCATTGCCCCTACCCTCGGCGCGCCGCTGGTGTTCGACTTCGAGGATGGCACCCTTCAGGGGTGGACCGTCGTCGAGGGCGAGTTCGGGATGCTCGTGTGCAACCGGGCGCTCTTCCATCACCAGACGGAGATACCTTACAACAAGCATGGTGAGTACTTCCTGAGCACGCTCGAGCAGCATGATTACACCCCCAGCGACCACTTCATGGGCATCGTGGAGTCGCCGGTCATCCTGCTGGAGGGCCAGACCATCGACTTGCTGGTCGGTGGCGGATCGCACCCTACGACGTACGTGGGGCTATTCGATCTCGAGGGCGCTGAGCTAGCACGGGCTTCGGGGATCGATCAGCAGGAGATGCAGGAGGTCCGGTGGTCGGTCCCAGAGGCAGTGGGTCGGCCGGTGATCCTGCGGATCGTGGACCAGCATACAGGCGGCTGGGGCCACGTGACGCTGGATCACGTGCGGCTCGACGGAACCGTCGATGAAGCAGCAACGCGGGAGTACGTCCTCGGGCGGGCGTCCAGGGAGGCGCTGCGAGGGTTTCTGGCCGTTATCGACCCGCTCGACGCCGCATTGGCGGCCATGGGGAATGCTGAGGAAGCTCGCGCTCGCCTCGACGGCTTGCGGGAACGGGCTGAGGCGTCGGGCGACGCCGAGGAGATCCGAGGGCTCAGGAGGGAGGCCGAGGGGCTCGGTCGCGAGGCGCTGCTGCGCCACCCCCTGGTGGGCGGGCAGCCGATCCTGTTCGTAGTGCGGCCCCAGTACCTCCCCGACCACCACAACACTGCCACGATGTTCCAGACGGGCGAGATCAACCACGGCAGCTTTCGGGGCGGTAGCGCGCTGAAGCTGCTGGAGGTAGGAACGGGCGAGACCACGACGCTCCTGGAAGTGCCCGAGGGCATCGTGCGGGATCCCGAGGTGAGCTTCGACGGAACGCGGATCCTCTTCTCGATGCGACGCAACGCCGCGGATGACTACCATGTCTACGAGATGAACGCCGACGGGTCGGGGCTGCGGCAACTGACTTATGGCGCGGGCCTGTCGGACATCGACCCCCTCTATCTGCCCGACGGCACCATCGTCTTCAGCTCGACCCGGGAACCGAAGTACTGCATGTGCAACCGGCACATCATGGCCAACCTGTTCCGCATGGAGGCTGATGGGGCGAACATCCGGCAGATCGGCCGGAGCACGCTGTTCGAGGGCCATGGGGCGCTCATGGAGGACGGCCGGATCCTCTACGACCGCTGGGAGTACGTGGACCGGAACTTCGGAGACGCCCAGGGCCTCTGGGTGTGCAACCCCGATGGTACGAACCATGCCCTCTACTGGGGGAACAACACACCGTCGCCCGGCGGAGTCATCGACGCTCGACCCATCCCCGGAACGGACCGGGCCATCGCCGTCTTCGGCTCCTGCCACGACCGGCCATGGGGGGCCCTAGCGATCATCGACCGGGCTTTCGGGATGGATGGCGTCTTGCCGGTGGTGCGCACCTGGCCGGAGGGCTCGACGGTGCTCATGCCGGGCGGTCACTGGGACAGCTTCATGGCGGTCAACCCCAAGTACGAAGACCCCTACCCCCTCAGCGATAGCCTGTTCCTCTGCTCGCGCATGACGGGCGAGGGGGAGCGGATGGGGATCGCCCTTCTGGACCTCCACGGGAACGACATACTCCTGCATGTGGAGGGGGCGGGCTGCTACGACCCCATGCCCCTGGCGCCCCGTCCCGCGCCTCCGGTCCTCCCGGATCGGTTGGATCTAGCGCGCCAGACGGGTTATCTCTACCTCACGGACGCGTACGAGGGCCAGGAGATGGCGGGGGTGGAGCGTGGGGCGGTGCGCTACCTGCGGATCGTCGAGTCGCCGGAGAAGCGCTTCTGGACGCCGTCGGCGTGGCCCGGCCAGGGCGAGGAAGCGCCGGCGATGGGGTGGCACGACTTCAACAACAAGCGCGTCATCGGCACGGTGCCCGTTCATCCCGACGGCTCAGCGTACGCCGAGGTGCCGGCGGACCGATTCATCTACTTCCAGCTCCTGGATGAGAACCGGCGCATGATCCACTCGATGCGGAGCGGCACCATCCTGCGGCCCGGCGAGCGGCTGGGCTGCTCGGGCTGTCACGAGGACCGCCGGAGCAGCACCGTGAACGCGTCGCCGCTGGCCCTGGAGCAGCCACCGGCGGCGCCGCAACTGGATGGCGATCCGGAGCGGGAGATCGGCTATGTGCGGGATGTGCAGCCGATCCTCGATACCCATTGCGTAACCTGCCACGACTACGACACAGAGGGGGGAGAGGTGTTGAACCTGTCGGGCGGTCGCACCCTGGCGTTCAACATGAGCTACCACGAGCTCTGGCGGAAGGGCTACGTGGGGTCGATAGGCGCTGGCCCCGCGGAGACCCAGCCGGCGTACTCGTGGGGCTCCCACGCCAGCCGGCTCCTGAAGACGCTCGATGAGGGACACTATGGCGTGGAGGTGCCGGAGGCTGACATGCGGCGGCTTCAGACGTGGATCGACCTCAACGCCCCCTACTACCCCACCTACGCCAGCGCCTACCCAGGGAACCTGTATGGACGGTCGCCCTTGGGGAGCGATGATCTCGCGCGCCTGCGGGATCTGTCGGGGATCGACTTCACGAACTGGTCACTCGGCGCCACGGTGGGCCACCTGGTGGACTTCGGCCGGCCGGAGAAGAGCTTGGTGCTCACGATGATGCAGGACCCCTCCCCGGAGGCGCGAACCGAGGCGCTTAGTATCATCGAACGGGGCCGGCAGATGCTCGCCGAACGGCCGCGAGCGGACATGGAGGGCTTCGCTCTGGACGGCGTGGAAGCCGATCGCGAGCGCAGGTACCAGGAGCGGGCGAGCTGGGCGGTGCAGGTTCGCCAGGCCATCCTGGGGGGCACGAGGGTGTATCCCGGCCGTCAGTGACGGCGCTCGGATGTCCGACGGCCGGTTACAAGATCAAGCGTTGGAGGGTGTTTGCTATGCGTACCGCTCTCAGGATATGTTTTGCTCTGTGTCTGGCGGCGGGCCTTGTGGGCTTGGCAGCGGCCCAGGAGCCCACCCAGCGGCTTCCAATGGAGCGCCCGGATTTCGAGTTTCCGACCATCGATGGCTACGAGGTCCTGGTTGGGGACTTCCATATACACACGAACCATTCGGATGGTGTCCTACCTTCCAGGGAGCGGGTCCTGGAGTCGTACCTGGCGGGGTATGACGCCATCGCCCTGACGGACCACGGCTCGGTGGCTGCCTATGCGGAGACCAAGGCGCTGGCGGACGAGCTTGGGTTGGTATTCGTTCGTGGGCTAGAGTCCGGGATCAACGGTCAGGAGCACTATGTTCTCCTGGGTGTGGGCGAGGAGTACGTGCCTCAGGACTCCCACAACTGGGCGGAGACGCCCGAGCAGGCCCAGGAGACGGGCCGGGTCTACTACCGAGACAAGCTAGAGCAGGTGCGGAATTCGGGAGGCATCGCCCTCTATGCCCATCCTCACCACGGTTGGCGCGAGTGCAGCCAATGGGCATACGAGCAGGGGATCCTCGTAGGGTGCGAAGTGCTCAATAGCTGCACCACGGAGGGTTGGGGCAGCGTGTTGACCCATGGGCGCGCGGCGTATCCCCACGGCTTCGACTGGTGCCTGGAGAAGGGCATGACTGCGGTGGCCTTCTCCGACCTGCATGGCTACCACGGAGACTGCGCGCCCCGGGCGAAGACTCTGCTGCTCGTGGATGCGGCCACGCCGGAGGCTATCATCGAAGCGCTGCGGGAGGGCCGGGCATTGGCCTGGTTCCCCGACGGTGGCGAGAGGTGGCCGGACTCCCCGGAGATGCTCTGGGCGCCCGCGGAGATCCTGGAGCGCTATGCGACGACCGTTACGCGTCTCACGGATCGCGCCCTCGGGTCGGATCCCGCCCAGGGGCGCCTCACGCTGCGGAACCTCGGGGCCGTGACGCTGTTCGTGCGTGTGCAAGTGGGTGGAGTGGCGACGGAGGAGCTTCGGCTAGAGCCGGGCAAGGAGTACTTCGTCATGCACGACGCGAGCGCCCAAAGGATGACCGTGGAGTGGACGAACCTATGGCGTTCGCCGCGGCAGACGCTCACGGTGGACTACTCGCTGAAGCTCCGGGATGGCGCGTGGGTGTGGGTGCCTCGGAGTTAGAGAGAGTCCGAGGGGCTGGGGCCCGTGCTCCAGCCCCTCGGACGGCTCATGTTAGAGGGAGGGCCTAGCCCTTGGCCGGCTCGACGAGGGACTCGCCCGCGAGGAGCGCCTCGAGCTCAGCAGTCAGCGTCTCCTCGTAGTCGTCGCCGAAGCCTACGTGATAGGCCTGTACGACGCCGTTCAGGTCGATGATCACCGTAGAGGGGATGCCCTCGACACCGTAGGCCTCCCCGACCTCATGCGCGGAGTCGAGCGCGACCCGGATGTCCAGCTTGCGTTCGGCGAGGAATGTCTTGATCGTCTCGACGTCCTCACCCTGGTTCAGGGCCCAGAACTCGACGCCCTGGTCAGCGAACTCGGCGGTGACTCGGCTGACGATCGGCAGGGCCCTCACGCATGGCATGCACCAGGTCGCCCAGAAGTCGAGGACGATGATCTTCTTGCCGACGAGGTCTTCGAGCTTGAGGGTGCCGCCGTCCAGGGTCGCCAGTTCAAAAGCGGGGGCCTCAGCGCCCAGCAGCGTCGCCTCCGGTCCGGGCGGGGCCTCGGGGATGAGGGTCTCGACGATCTCGGCGCCCTCGGGCGGGGTGAAGCTGAAGGTGCCCTCCGCAAAGGTGGGTTCAAGGTCCCAGCCATCGAAGCGGACATCGAAGAGCGCGACCTCGCCCTCGGTGTCGGGGATCTGCCCCTCGGGGAGGACCACCAGGACGCGTCGGGGGAGGGCCTGCTCGGTGTTCTCGACCCAGAAGTGGAACATGGTGCCCATGGTGTCCATGCTGAGGTGGTGGCACTCGGTTCCCTCGACGGTCTCGAGCCCCTCATAGGCCTTCGGCCCTGTGTGGGTCTCCTCGAAGGCGCCGACCATCATCATGGGGAGGAAGAGGACGTCGCTCTGGCTGACGGCGCCGGCGCCCCTCTCCAGGGCTTCCATGATGATATCGTTGCGCTCGGTGGGAGCGGGCACGACGACACAGCGGTTGGCAGCGGGGTCGTGGATCATGAGCTTGCCGTCGGCGACGGCGATCAGCCCGCTCGCCTCCCCGGCGGCGAAAGCCATGCGGAGAGAGCCTGGCAGGTCGCATTCGACGAGGGTGGTGGTGTCGGGCATGCCGCCGAGGGCGAGTCGAATCTGGTGGTTGATGAGGGTCCTGCACTCGACGCGCATGGTGTCCAGGCCTTCGACGGTCGCCATCGATGTGGCGAAGATCGCGTCAGCGTCGGCGGGCTGAGCCTGGACTGCGGGAAGAGCCAGGGCTAGGAGCGCCAGGGCCAGGATTGACCCTGGTAGCGACGGCCTCGAATGAATCAGGGGAACCACTCCTCAGTAGGTGTTGGCTGGCCGATGCTGGGCAGCGGGGACAGCCGGCTCTTCCATAGTGTACCACTCCTGGCGGGCGATGAACCAAGGATGGCGGGCGTATCGGCTCTTGCGCGATAGGACCCTGGGGCACCTGAAGCTGTCGGACAGGCCAGGTCTGGGCCGGCGGACAGGCGAAGGGTGGTCATCTCAGCGAGCGATTGGAGATGAGCGCATGACGAGACGCAGTTGGCTGGGGGCGGTGGGCTCAATGGCGGCTGCCGTGGGCAGCTACGGCGCGATAGCCGGGCGCGCGGAAGCATCGACGCGGCTGCCGGCGGGAATGGCTCCCGATATCGCCTGCTGGTTCCTGAGGCCCGGCGAGCTCGAGCCACTAGCCTGGCGCGAGTTCATCGATGTGGTGGCGAACCACTCGCCGTTCACGCTCCTGACCACGAGCATCCGGGCGCCGGGCATCGAGGTGACGGACCCGGCCGTGCGCGAGGCGCTTGGGCGAGCCGTGGAGTACGCCCGGAGCCGGGGGATCGGGATCGTGCAGGATCTCGATGTCCGCTTGGCGCGTGAGGCTTTCGAGACCGCCTACCCCGACCAGCTGCAGCAGATGCTACGGATTCGCGAACTGCCCGATGGGGAGAGCGATGTGCTGCGGTTCGCGCCGGAGGCGCTGAGCGATCACTACACCGGACTGGCTCCGCCGTACCTCTGCCGGGGCGGGCGATTCGTGCGCGCGCTGAGCTATCGCGTGGAGGGTGAGGCGATCCTTCCGGACACGATCGAAGATGTCACGGCTCGGTGCGAGGTGCTCGAGGAGTCGGAGGAGGCCGTGGTCGTGCGGCTTCCGCGTGACCCAGGCACCCGGACGTGCGCGATCGTGACCTTCAGCCACTTCGCCGCGGATGCGTTCTCGCCCAAGATCATCCCGTTCCAGAGTGAGATCATCCGCAGCTACAGAGACGTGCCGCTGGTGGGGGTGTGCAAGGACGAGTGGGGGTTCCCTCCGTGCTTCGATGGCACGCCCAACCATGATGACATCTGGTACTCGGAGGCGATGGACCAGGAGTACGAGCGGCGCACGGGCACGCGGCTCCTCGATGCGGCGCCCCTCCTGTGGCGTCCACACGTGGGCCGTGAGGCCGAGAGGGCGGGAGCGATCAACGCCTTCAACCGCATGGTTCTCGATCGGCATGTGGAGATCGAGAGCGCGTTTTACGACGTGACGAAGGAGGTCTTCGGGCCGGACGCGTTCGTCGGCACCCACGCGACCTGGTTCCCGCAGCCGGATGTTCGGGAGCTGAAGAAGAACGGGCTCGACTGGTGGAGAGCGCCAAGGGACTACGCTCAGAGCGATGAGATCACGCCGTACGGCTGCCGGACGTCGATGGCGAAGAAGTGGGGCGGCCCCTGGTACAACATGTTCTACGCGCCGACGATCGAGCCGTATCTGCTCGAGGTGGTGGCGGCGGCTCGAGCCGGTGGGCGCGTGAACTACCACCCGCCTTACCCCCGCGAGGATTACGTGAACGCGCGCACGGAGATCTTCTCGGCGCCGTTGCTCGATGCCCACTGTTTGCACCGGTTGCTGGGGTTCATCACGAGCGCCCCGATGGCTTGCCCTGTGGCGGTGATCTTCGGGCATGAGGCGGCGGCGAACTGGTCGGAGCCGACCTGGGGGGATACGGGGCAGGCGCTCGTGGAGGAGTGGTGGCTGCGCGGCATCGGGGCCGATCAGATCCCGAGCACGGAGGTCGAGTCGGGGCACCTGTTCGTGGACGACGAGGGTAAGGTCCGCTACGGACCTCAGCAGTATGAGCGGGTATACCTGTACCACCCCGAGTTCTGCGGTCCCGGGGTGCGGCGATTCATCGAGAAGGCGGAGGCCGCTGGTGGGAGCGAGGTCATCCAAGTGGGTGGCTGGACGCGCGGGCCCGACGGGGCGTCGTTGCCGGCGGAGGAGGTGCGGCGCGGAGTCAGCGAGGTCCAGATCGGTGAGGGTGACCCCGTCTCGGTCTGCGGCGTTGGATCGGCGGAGCGTGTCAGCGTGTGGGGTGGGACCGTCGTCGTGCCCTCGCCCGGAGCGCCGAGCCGGTTCCTGGACGGCACCCTCGTGTTCACGGGCCCGGGGGCGATGTGGTGCGCGTCGGACGGTGCTTCCGGCGCTGGCGCGGAGGCGGACAAGTTCGCCGCGTTCCGAGTCGGTGCCTCAGGCCAGGTTGAGGCGCTCTGCGGGCGCGTCCGGCGGGCGAAGTGGCCGAACCTGCAGCTCCACTTCCGCGAGGCCGTGGATCTGGCGCTATGGCGGGACGAGTCGGGATGGCATGGGGTCGTTCAGGACTTCGAGGGGCCGCTACCGCTGGCCCTGCTCGAGCTCACAGAGGACTGGCTCTGGCTTCGCACGCCGCCTCCGTATAGCTCGTAGAGGGGTTCCGGTGGCGGCTGCACGCCGGCGAGGTCTTCCTCGCCGGCGTGCAGCGCGTTGTGAGTTCGTTAGCCGGCGGCAGCAAACAGCCGGCGATTGACGGTCGTGGTCTGCCCGGCGGATACGATGAGGTTCTCGGCCATCGCGGGCTCATAGCCCGGCAAGGAGAACCGCAGGGAGTACGTCCCCGGAGCCAGGCCGGCGAACTGATAGGTTCCGTCAGGGGCAGTCGTGGCGTCGAGCAGCTGCCCGGGAGCCTGGATCATGCTGACCCGGACGCCCGCCAGGGGCTGGCCCTCCTCATCGAGCACCTGGCCCTCAATGGCGCCAAGGTCGCCGGCGCCAAGGGGTGGTAGCACGAAGGTGTAGGAGGTTGCTTCGCCTCCGTCGATCTGCATGGGTCCGGTGGAGGCCGTGTCGTAGCCGTCGGCCGAAGCGGCGAAGCTGTAGGTGCCCTCGGGGAGCTGGTCGAGGGTGTAGACGCCGTTTGCATCGGTGAGCGTGGAGCGGCCGACATCCTGGGGTCCGGACTCGATCTCGACGCGGGCGCCAGCGATGCCCGTGCCCTCGGAGTCCTGAACGAAGCCGGTGAGGCTGCCCGGTTCAGTCGGGATAGTGCCGGTGAGCGGCGCGCCGAGGATGGTCCACTGGCCCGCACCAACCCTGATGCCGCCGTAGGTCCTGTCGGTGAGCCCCTGGGCCGCGACCTTGACCGAGTACTCGCCTGCCGTTAGGTTCGCGAACTCAACCTTGCCGGCGCCATCGGTCTGAGCCGCGGGCACCTGGGAGGGACCGTCGCTCAGCGTCACGGTAGCGTTCTTGACCGGCTTGGTGCCCTCATCATCGGAGAAGACGAGCACGCGCATCTGGCCGGGCTGGCCGGCATCGGCGGTGAGCTGGAAGTTCACCGTTGTTGTCTCGCCCAGGTTTACATCCGCGCGGCCGTCGTCGAGTTTGTAGCCCGGCTTCCTCGCGGAGACGGGGTAGCCGCCAGGGCCGATCGTGTCGATGGTGTACTTGCCGTTCTCATCGCTCACGGCGTAGAGGCTGGCCCCATCGATCTCGACGATGGCGCCCGGCAACGGGTTGCCGTCCTGGTCGGTGACCGTGCCGGAGATGGCGCTCCAGTCGATCCGGGAGTACTGCAGAGCGGTGGCCATGATGAAGGTGGATAGGCGATCGACCCGCACGCGGACGACTCGGGCGTCGGCGTCGATCTCATGGCCGCACACCCGCAGCCAGACGCCGTCATGCAGGCAGAAGACCTGCAGCGCGTTCTGGATCGACTGGCTGGGGATGTCGAAGGTCTCGAAGGGAAGCTCCACAATGGCGGGCTCATTGAAGATGAGGCCGTCGGGTCCGAAGTAGTATCCCGTTGCGCCGATCTGCTTCTCTGCCCTATCCATGGGAAGCCCGGGGCTAGTGGTGACGCCTACTTGGACCGTCAGGGGGGCGTTCAGCGCCCCGCGGGGGATGATGATCCCGGCCCGCGACTCCTCATCACGCACGGTGCCTCCCTGGTCGTTGATCCGACCAGTGGTCTTGATGGTCACCGTAGCCGGTGAGCCGCTGTCGCCGCCGCCGAATGCATCGCCGATGCTGCTGCATCCCGCCGCGACCACAGCGAGCAGAGCCATCCCGCATGCCGCTGGCACCAGCCAAGCGGAAACCCGTCGTGACATCGTACGCCTCCTTGACCGGAGGAGCGAGGCGTGCCGCCCCCTCGGTATGTCATCTCTCTTCGTTGCGTGCCGTGCTTGGATGCGTTACAAGTATGCTTTATGTGCCCCGCTGATTCCAGCCGTATCCCCGTTCTTCTAACCGCGGCCGTCATGACCTCGGTGGCGGCAGCCGTATTCCTGACGCCCGATGCTGTCCCTTTCCCGATGGACGACTCGTACATCCATGTCGTCTATGCGGAGAACCTGGCCCACACGGGGCACTTGGAGTTCAACGTCGGCGAGTTCGCCGGCATCGGATCCACGAGCATCCTGTGGGTGCTGGCCATCGGTCTCCTCGTGAAGCTCGGGCTGTCCGGAGTAGTCGCCACCAAGGCGCTCTCCCTGCTCTGTCTATTCATGACGCTCGCGAGCGTCATTTGGCTCCTCAATGAGTGGGTTCCGCGAGTGGCGCCTCGCTGTCCGGCATGGTTGCGGATGGTTGCGGCTGTGCTTGCGGGGTTCTCCGGCAACATGATCTGGTTCGGGCTGAGTGGCATGGAGACCCTGTGTTTCCTGGGGCTCGCCCTCCTGACGCTGGTCTTCTACGCCCGCGACAACTGGATTGGCGTCGGCATCGCCGCAGGGCTGGCCGTTCTGACCCGGCTCGAGGGTGGAGCCCTGGTCGTGGCGCTCCTCGTGGTCCACTTCATAGGGAAGCCAGGCAGCAAGAAGGCGGACCTCGTGCGGCTGATCGCACCTGCGGTACTCGTCTTCCTGCTCGTCTTCCCGTGGCTCGCGTATCTCCACTCGACCACCGGCGAGTGGCTTCCCACATCATTCGAGGGCAAGAAGCTGGTTCAGGGGGAGGCCACCCGCGAGGCCTTCGGTGATCTGGGCCTATCGGGGCTGGCGCAGATTGGGCTGGTCGTCGTCGTGGGTCTGTGGGTCGCGTACGCGTCCCTGTGGGTCTATGGCCTGGGTTTCGGGTTCCCTCCCTCGATCAACCATGTGGGCAGCGAGGTGGGCGGCGGCGGGGTGGATATCTGGCTCATCGGGGCGGCGCTCCTCGGCCTGGTCGCTCTGCCGTTGACCGTCCTGGGCTGGAGCGCGCTGTGGCGGTCGCGGAAGGGGCTACTGCGAGACACCCACGGGCGGGCTCTCGTCGCGTTTCTCCTCTGGGCCTTGCTGCACAACGTCTCCTACGCCTTCCTGTTCCCGAGCCTCGGCACGGCATCGCGCTACCAGGCGCTCAACCACATCCTGCTCTGGATGGTCCCGCTGCTCGGTGTGGCGGCCATGAATCGCCCGACCTGGCAGCGGGTGGCCTTCGCGGGCTTGGCCGTGATGCTCGCCGCCAACCTCATCTACTGGCGAGGGACCTATGGGGCGAACCTCAAGCACATGCGCGAGGTGCGATTCGCGGCGGCCGAGTGGCTGAACCGCACCCCTGGCCGCACGGCGGCCTTCGACATCGGCGCGCTCCGTTGGCATTCCGAGGAGCCCATCGTCGACCTGGGCGGCCTGTCCAATGCGGACTTCGTGGACTACCAGCTTAGTGGGCGCGTCGGCGAGTTCCTGAAGCGGGAGGGGGTCACGCACCTGGCGATCCCGTGCCCCCACTCGGAACAGGGCGACATGCCTTTCGAACTCATGGAGTTCCTCCGGCTCGGAACGGACCGATTGTTCGAGCCGGTGGAGGTCGCGCGGTTCGAGGGCTCGGTCGAGGAGTGGCGCCGTGGCTTCGCGCCCACCTTCAACTACCAGCCATCGGTGGTCATCTACGAGGTGCGGTGGAGGGAACCCGCCTCGAAGGGTCCCGCCCGCTAGCCGGGGGGCCAGGCCATGGCGCGCCCGCCGAGGATGTGGAAGTGCAGATGGGCGACGCTCTGCCCACCGTTGCGCCCCACGTTGACCACGACTCGGTAGCCGTCCTCGGCGATGCCTGCCTCGTGTGCGACCCGCACGCAGACGCTGGCGAGGTGGCCGAGGGTCTCGGGCGTGGCGGCAGGATCCGTCAGGCCGCTTAGCGGGTCCCTGGGGATGACGAGTATGTGGGTAGGCGCTTGCGGGTTGATGTCCCGGAAGGCCACGCACACCTCGTCCTCGTACACGATGTCGGCGCTGATCTCGCCGCGAGAGATCTTCGCGAAGATGGTGTCTTCCGCCACTGAGGGCACCGCCTCTCATCGGTGGTTGGCTGCTGACATGAGGCTTCCCGACGCATCGCCACGGACCTGCAAGGACGCGGCGGGCCGCGGCCGAAGGCTCGAGCGACATCTGCCGGGAGGGTCAGGTGACGGTTCTGACCAGACTCGTCGATCTGCGCGACCTGCAGCCCAGCCAGCTCTACATCAGTGAGGCCAAGCTGGATCGAATCGAGCGCAAGTTCGACACGAGCCATCCGCAGGGGGTGCCGCCCGTACCCATCGTGCGGCTGGACGGCCGATGGATGCTCACCGATGGGCACACCAGGGCCTTCGCCCTCTACCGCTCTGGCGCGCGAGAGGTGCGGGTCATCGACGAGCCGGACGCGCTCGACTGGGCGGCCTACCGGGTGTGCGTGGATTGGTGCCTGGATGAGGGCATCGAGTGGGTCGGCGACCTCGCAGGCAGGATGCTGCCTCCGAGGGAGTTCGAGCAGCTCTGGTTGCTGCGCTGCCGGCGGATGCAAGAGGAGCTGGCGCGTCTGCGCGGAGAGGGCTAGCCCGCCTTGGCTTCCTCCATCGCGATGCGGCTCCATTCGTCGAAACGCTCGGGTCGGTAGTTGCAGGTGTGGGTGTCCTTCAGGATGATCTCCAATGTGCAGTCGTGTTCGCGGGCGATGGCGATGGTCTCGCGTATATCCGCTCTCACGGCGTCCGCGTCGAAGCGGATGGCGGCGAGGGTGGCGGGATTGGGCTTCCAAGAGTAGATGGCGCGGTTCTGGAGTTTCGCGGCGCTCACGCGCTTATCGGCCCACGGGCTGATGGAGACTCGGCGGAGCCGTGGGACCCGCGCTAAGAGCATGTCGAGTTTGGCGTGGAGCGGCTCGCAGCAGCCGTAGCAGTTGAGGCCGAAGCGCTCCAGGATGGGAAGCTGGTAACGCAGCACGAACTCCTCGTGCATGGCCGGCGAGACCTCGGACATGGTCTGGGCCTCGCAGAAGCCCCACATGTCGCGGAGCCGGACGCGCCCCGTGAAGTTCGGCGAGGGCAGCTCCTCGGTGAAGCCGAAGCCCCCGGAACCCACGTAGTGGTTGCCGTTGTTCAGGTAGAGCAGTCCCTGCTCCTCGAGACTCCGCAGCCCCTCGAGCCTGCCGAGCATGAGCGTCTCCATGCCTCGGTGCACCAACTCGGGCTGGTCCACCATGTCCATGAAGGTGTTGGCGATGCCGCGCAGCATGGTCCACTCGTCGATGAGCCCCAGGGCCCACCAGTAGCTGCCGTGGAGCTGGACGCGCAGGATGCCATCGAAGAGCTCGTGAGCGAGGTCCAGGCGCCGCTCGGTGGCGGCGTGGTCATGCCGGTAGGTGGGGATCTCGATCTTGTCGACGTCGTCGAGGCACTGAATGGGCGGTTCCCAGTTGTATGCCCCACGCTCGGCGCCGCTGAAGATGTGCCTCGGTCCTATCCCCCAGCCGGTCTGATGGACGGCAGGCTGAACAGGGTACGTGTCGTCGCAGACCTGGTCGTCGTCGAAGTGCTCGGCGGCGTAGAGGCGCTGGCGCAGCCCCATCTCGATGCCTCTAGCCTCATCCTCCTCGCATTCCAGAGCGGCGCGGGGTATGAGCTCGATCCAGGAGCCCTCGGGGGAGATGAAGACGAGTGGCCGCGCTGCGCGGAGGGAGTTCTGCGCGTGCCAGAGCCGCCGTCGTTCCTCCATGACGTCGCGCTGGGCAGCCTCGGCGACGCGTCTGGCAAGGTCACGAAGGACCGTGCGGTCGTGTGAAGTCACGTGGACATCGCCTCTTCTGGGCAGGGATCACGGGGTGCTTCGGTGCATCAGGCTACCGATACCTTCGTCCGGCAGGATGGTGCTCACCGTGTACTCGCTATTGACTCTCACCGCGGCGCTCCTCCCGTGGCAGCCGCCGCTCAGCGTCACCCTCGGGGAGACCAATGTGGAGCAGGGGCTGTCGGTGGCGAGCCACGGAGACGGTCTCAATCATGCCGCCGTATATGGGGATGTCTCGTGCCGCGAAGTGGATGGGGGCGCGGGGAGCTCGATGATGTACGTTGACGTGCTGGACGGGTACGACCCACCGGGCGAGGTGTACGTCACGGTGGAGTACCTCGACCTGCAGGGGACGATCGACCTCCAGTATGACGCGCGTGGAGGTCACGCCTACACTCAGGCGCCCGGAGCCGTTCCCCAGGAGGGCTCAGGAGAGTGGCGGCAGGCGACGTTCACGCTGCGCGGCTCGGGCTTTGGGGACAGGCAGAACGGAGAGACGGACTTCAGGCTGCATACCTCGGGGCGGCTCGTGGTCCGGCAGATCACCCTCACCGAGGAGCCTCCAGCAGGCTATCAGCCGGCGCCCGACCCAGCGCGGTACTTCGCGGATCGAGCGGCGCTGACGCCGCCGACGGGGATGACCGTGATTCAGCAGTGGCAGGTGCATCTGCCCCTCGAGGAGGCCAAGCTGAGGCCTGAGCCCTACCGGCTGGCGCGGCACATGGGCATCACCAGCCTGCAGAGCTACGTGACCTGGCGGTCCATCGAACCAGAACAGGGAGCCGTCACCTTCGAGGTATACGATCCCGTCGTGGAGCAGATCCGCGCGGCGGGCATCGGGTGGCTGCCCTTCATCATCCTCGGCCCGTACTACGCCACCCCCCAATGGTGGCGCGACCAGCACGGGGTATCGTGCGTGTCGCTGGAGCAGGGCGACTTGCTGCCGATCCAGTCCATATGGAACCCCGCCCTGAGGCCCGCCGTGGAGAGGTTTCTGGGGCTCTTCGCGCAGCATTACGGAGAGGACGCCATCGAGGCCCTGAACCTTGGCATATCGGGGAATTGGGGCGAGTCCATCATGCCCGCTGGCGGCGGATTCGAGCTCCACAACCACCCGGTCTACAAAACGCACGCGGGCTGGTGGTGCGGCGATGAGTACGCCAGGGCCGACTGGCGTCGGTGGGTTGCCGCGGCCTATGGCGGGATTGAAGCGGTCAACGCGGCGTGGGGCGCAGAGTACCCCGATCTGGACGCGATCGAGCCCTTCGTGCCGTCCGAGGCACCTTCTCGCAGGGCCGCCGTCGACCTGGTGAACTGGTACTCCGAGTCCATGACGGACCTGGCGGAGTACTGGGTCGCCTCGGCTCGGGAACTCTACCCGGACAAGCCCATCTACCTCTGTACCGGCGGTTCGGGCGAGCCGATGCTCGGGGCCGACTTCGCCGCTCAGGCGCGGATGTGCGCTCGCTACGGGGCAGGGATCCGCATTACGAACGAGAGCGATGACGCGGCGATGAACTTCGCGGTCACGCGGCTCGTGTCATCGGCGACGCGGCTATATGGGGGCTACTACACGACGGAGCCTGGTGGGGCGAATAGCCCCCAGGGCATCGCCGGCCGCGTGTTCGATGCTGTCTCGGGCGGAGCGCGGGGCGTCTACTTCAAGACCCTCATCACCGACCCCGACCGGCCCTCCGAACAGGCGGTGCGACTGGCCGAGAACATGCACCGGCTCGTGCCCTACTCGCCTCAGCTCACAGTGGCCGTATTGTGGCCGGACTGCTCCATCGTCCTCGACGGGACGGTGCTGAACCGGTTCCTGAGCCGGGTGGCGGATCTTCGGGATGTGCTGGACGTGGAGTTCGTCAGCGAGTCCATGGTGCGCGACGGGCTTCTGGATAGCTTCAGCGCGGCCGTCATCGTCAGTGGCGACACCTTCGAGTCGAGCACCCTCGAGGCGCTGGAGGGTTGGGTCCGGCGGGGCGGCACGCTCTTCTGCGCCCAAGACAGCCTGCCCCTGCTGAACGTGGAGGGTGAGCCGGTGGAGTGGATGCCTGCCGCGCCCGCGGAGGCCCCGGCGCCGATTCTGGCCCAGCCGATCGCCGAGCCTGGGATGCTGGTCGATGTGGGCGGCCGGGACGACCGGTTCCTGATGGGCGCGTGGCATGCTCCCGAGGGTGCCCACGGTGAGGCAGCCAGTGGCAGCTTCCGATGGACGGCGGGCGACGCGAGGGTCCTCATCCCGACGCCCGCAGGCGAGAGCCCCCTCGTGGTCGAGGTCGATCTGGAGATCCCTGCCGCAGCCGGTCAGGTGAGCGTCTCAGTCAACGGCGTCCCAGTGGCGGCGCCGATGAGCGAGGGCGGCGCACTCAGTGTGCAAGTCCCCGAGGCGTTGGTGGGTGATAGGACGACCCTTGTAGTTGGGATCGAGAGCGACACATGGCGCCCCTCGGAACTCATGGGGGCCCAGGATGACCGCGCCCTCGGCGTCCAGGTGCGCTCGGTGGCGGCGCGCCGGGACGCCGAGGCGGAACCCGTTGATGCGGCCACTCTGGCCCTCGATGTCGGAACCGATCTCTCCACCGACCTGCCGCCGTGCGTCACGCAGTGGGGCGAGGGCTGGCTCGTCGCTTGGCCCGGGGACTGGTGGTCGACGCGCGCGATGCTCGCCCAGGCGCTTACCGCGTCGCCGCCTGAGACGCCGTGGGAGCGGATCGCGGAGCCCATCGGCGCCCCCTCGGACGGGGTGCTCCATTGCCGCGTGGGAGACGAGATCTACTCGTACAACAACGGCAGTCAGGCTGTGACGGTCGCTCTGCCTGATGGACAGAGTGTCGAGGTACCCGGTTACGGGTTGGTCGTCACTCAGGCAGGGCGAGCAACTCAGCCGGCTCCTGCGGAGTGATGCCGAAGACGAGGGCTCGACCGGGGCGGAACTCCTCGACCAGTTCGAAGTTCTCGAAGGAGACGCCGCCTGGGATCGGCCACTCGGAGGCCCAGTAGACGCGCCTCGCATTGACCTGGGCGCGGAGATCATCGCCCACATCCTCGGCTGGCTTGCGCCAGTACTGGGTGACCTTGCGCCCCGGATAGTACCAGAACCACGGGAGATCCGGGTGGGGGTGCGTGGCTGCGGGATCCTCCTCGTCGGACGTCGCCGCAATGAGGATGTCGCCTTCAGGGGTGCGTGGTATATCGCCGACGGGAACCACCGTATGGGCGGCGAAGCCTGTGCCGTCGTACTCCCCATACAGCTCCTGGGCGGTCAGGACCCGGTCCTTGAGGTGGAGCACTCGCAACCGCTCGTAGTTCCCCATAGTGGCCGTCAGGATGCAGCTATCGAGCTCGACGCTCCCCTCCTCGCGGTAGCTCCTCAGCTCAACCTCATCAGGGCGGTCGGATCGGAAGGCGGCGACCAAGTAGACATGGGCCCCGCTCTCAAAGGCCTCGACCCGCAGGCACAGGGAGAGTCGGGCATACCCCGTGAGTCGCTCCACATGGCCCGGGTAAACGGCGCCCTCGGGACCCTCCCACTCTAGCCCCGGCGGCGGCCCCGCCTCGATCAGCATCCCCGGCGCTCCATCGGACTTGCTGTGCTCCAACTCGGAGTAGCTCCGCCAGTGCGAGCCAGCTACCAGGGGTTCGATGGCGATGTAGTTCACCAGGCCGCCGCCCCCGTCAGCGAGTATCGGGTATCCGATCTGGAGCAGTCCGCGGGGGCCCCCAGGGTCGGGGCCCTCGGTCACGGAGTTGGGCCAGATCGACAGCCGGATGCCGTCCCGCATACCCCACACGGCCTGGTCGGTGTCCACGCCCGCGCGGTAGAAGGCCTCCTCGGGCGCCGGCGCCTGGGCGACCGCCATATGCGCCGCCAGGAGGAGTATGGGTGTCATCTCAGAGTCCCTTCGAGTGATCCTGGAGCCGGTGCCCTAGAGCCCGGGCAGGGGCAGACCGGTGGACCGGTCGATGGGTTGCTCCAGTGTCGGCACATCGAACTCGAGGGTCCGGTGGCCTCGCAGCACCGATAGGCTGATGGCTCTCCCCACGGGCACCTCGAACACCATGCGTCTCGCGGCATTGGCGGTGGTCACAGCCTTGCCCTCGATCTCCAGGATCACGTCCCCGGGCTGAAGACCTGATTCGTCGGCGGGCGCGCCGCGATAGAGCTGGGCGACGACGAGCCCTTCGGTGCGGTCCACGCCCAGGCGCTCCGCCAGTCGCGCCGTCAGGGGGGTGGGAACAACGCCGATCCAGGATCGGCTCACCTTGCCTGAGCGCAGCAGCTCGCGCACCACGTCCATGACGATTCGGCTCGGGATGGCGAAGCCGATGCCGACGGATCCTCCCCCGCCCTGGCTAAGAATGGCGGTGTTGATGCCGACGAGCTCGCCGCGGATGTTGACGAGGGCGCCCCCGGAGTTGCCCGGGTTGATGGCCGCATCGGTCTGGATGAAGTCCTCATACATGGAGATGCCCACATCGGCGCGGCCTGTCGCGCTTACGATGCCCGCCGTGACGGTGTTGACGAGGCCGAAGGGGTTCCCGATAGCCACCACCCATTCGCCGACTCGCAGAGCCTCGGAGTCACCCAGAGACACAACGGGCAGGTCCTGAGCATCGACGCGCAATAGCGCCACATCGGTCGTGGGATCCCGCCCAACGAGTTGGGCTATGTGCTCCGAGCCGTCGTTGAGAACAACCTCGATATGGTCGGCCACCCGCACGTTGTGGTCGTTCGTCACGATGAGCCCGTCGGCGCCGATGATGACGCCGGAACCCTCCCATTGCTCCTCCCGGTCGGGAACGCGCCCACCACCGAACATGCCCTCGAAGGGGGTGCCGCCCAGGAAGTCGCGCAGGAACGGATCCGTGGGGCCGAAGCGCCCCCCGGGCACTGTGCGGCTGGCGCGTATGAAGACCACGCCGGGCGACGCCTTGTCGGCGATGGCGGTGAAGGCTTCTCCCAAGGCCTCCAGGCGGGCCACAGGGTCCATCGTATCGGCTTGCTGGCCATAGGAGGCCAGGGGCACGGTCAGCAGTGCGCACAACGCTAGACACAGAGGTCGAGGCATGGAGGACGGTCCTCCCTTCGCAGTGGCGGCACAAGACACACGCAGACGGCCCGGGTTACGTCTGGGCCGTCTGCGCGTTCAGCTAACATGGTCGAGAGGGGATGCCGTTGGCTAGTGCGCGATCTCGTCCTCGCCAAGGGGCCGCACGCGGATGTTCCGGAAGCGGGTGACCTTGCCGTCCCAGTCGCCCCCTCCGTGGACCTGAACCGCGATGCCCTCTTCGGCGGGGAGCCGGACTTCGGTGTCGACGAAGTCGATGATCTTGTGAGAGTTCAGCCACACCTGGATGCGCGGCGCCTCGCCGGAGATGATGACCCGGCAGTCATTCCAGTCGTGCGGCTTGTAGTAGCGATACCATTCGGGGTTGGGCTGAAGCCAGGCGCCGATGCCCTCGCCATAGATGGTGCCGACCTCGCCGTCCGGTCGGTAGTCCACGGTCACCTGATAGCAGCGGCCGTCGTCGGTGCAGCGGAGGAAGAAGCCGGAGTCGATGTTCCAGTCCGGGTTCATCTCGAAGCGGACCTCGTAGTCGCCGTAGTCCGCGTCGGTAATGAGGATGCCCCCGTTGCCAGGGGTGTCCTGGGTGCCCGTGATCACGCCATCGACAACGTCCCAGGCGCCGCCGGAACCGTGGCCGGTCTCGGTCGATACCTTCCAGCCCGCCAGGCTCTCACCGTCGAACAGGGATGTGAACTCCTCCTCGGCAGCCCAGTCCCACTGGAGCGGACGGTAGCGAACATCGCGATACTCCACGCCTGAGTGGTCGCCCTGAAGCATGAGGCCCGCAGGCACGCCGTAGCGGTCATCGATCGCTCCGCCCGTGACACCCTCGAACTCGCTGTCGATGATGAGGATGTCGTTCTGCACCACGCGGATGTAGGCGGGGCGGATGGGGGCGCCATCGCGGTCGACGCGGGGCGCGCGGAACTGAATGTCGTAGGTCTGCCACTCGCCCGCGGGCTTGTTGGCGTTCTCGGACGGGACGATTTTGCTGTAGAGAGCGCCACCGGAGCCGGCATTGAGCTCGTGCCCGAAGCTATCGCCTACCTGAATCTCATAGCGGCCCTGGAGATAGACACCGGAGTTGCCGCCCTGGGGCACTCGGAACTCGACGTGCAGCTCGATATCCTCCAGGGGCAGCGTGCTGACGAGATCAATCGAGGGAGGGGTGTTGGTCAGGATACCGTCTTCGACGGTCCAGCCATGGTCTCCATCGTGCCGGAGACGCCAGCCATCCAGGTTCTCGCCATTGAACAGGGGCACCCAGCCCTCTTCGTCGGGGGTATAGGTGCCCTGGGCGAGAACGGGCGCCGCGAGGGCAAGCACAGCGACAAGCACAAGCGGTATAAAGCGTGATCGGGTCATCATGCATCGCTCCCAGTCTCGGGTTTGGTCAGCCGTAGTGACGAGTGGTTTCCCTCCGTGGGTCCCTGGAACCTGCCCCTTCGGCGCGAGTCAGAAGACGAGCTGGCCGCTCATATCCCCGATGAGGGTTCGGCCCAGAGGCGTGAGTACCTTGACCTCGGCATCGACGCCCCCGTCGGTGAGCGGATCGCCACCCTGGAACTGGAACTGCAGGGTCGAGGGGGCGGAGAGCCCGTCGAGGATCTGGGTGACCACGAGGTCCTCATCAAGCACGGAGCCGGTGAAGCGCGTGGTCCATCCGCCGGGACCTGAGATGTAGGGGTTCGTGATCGTCGGATCCAGGACAATGTCGCCATCGAGGGGGCCCTCGTAGTAGCCACGGACCATCCACAACTCGGCGTTGTTGTGGATGATGAGGGTGCCGACGATAGGGCGATCCCCCGAGGGCAGGGCCTCGAAGATGTCAAGAGTAAGCGATCCGCTCAAGGCGTCATACGGCAGCGATCGGCGGAGACTCACGGCGTCCTCAGCGACGGGCTCCAGCAGAGCGTCCGCCTGCTGGGCGGCGAGGGTCAGGGGCGCGAAGTTGCCGCTCCATTCGGTGAGGATGAAGGTGCGGCTCACAACCTCCGGCGGATCTGTCGGATCGCCGCTATTCATGGGTACAAGGACGATGCGGATGCGCACCGTCTCCCCCTGGACAACATCGAATACGGTCTTGCCGGCGGCCAGGACGCGGTTCTGGGCGTCCAGGGCCTGGACGATCATGCTCCGCCCCGCGCCCACGGGAACCGGAATAGAACGCGCGATGACGCCGGCGATGACGTCGCTCTGGGTGATAGCGAGGTTGATGGGCTCCATATCGGAAGCATTGATGAAGACGCGAAGCACTTTGGTGTCCGCGGGCACGACGGCTACTGTAGCCGGGCCCGTGGGGTTGAGTGGCCACGCGACCCTCAGCAGCACGGTCCCATAGTCGACTACGGGGGGCTCGCCGCCGTCACCGGCGCACCCCGAAGCGACGGCCACGGCGATGACGGCGCCAAGAGCAGCCAAGGCGATCCTCGCCCGCACGGTCCGAGCTTCCGGATTGGCGCCATTCATCGTCACGCCTCCTCGCTGGTTATGGGGATGCCTCGCCAATGCGCCCGCCGCCCACAGGAGCCGGGCTGCGGCAAACGGAAGTATAGTGTTGGTACTCTCCGCATGTACATTGGACGCTTTGCCGGGAGGCGAAGTCTCATCGATTCGCGTGGTGGAGTGCTGAATCCGGCCCTGGCGCACCCAATGGAAAGGGACCCGTGAGCATGCGCGCTCTCATCACGGGGATGGGCTGCATTACCCCCTTGGGGCAGTCCGTTCCGGAGTTCGAGCGTCGGCTCTTCGCTGGCGAGTGCGGCTTAGCGCCGGTGGAACGGTTCCCAACGGAGGGATTACGGAACGACCTCGCCGGCGAGGTACGCCCCTTGCCCGTGCCGCCCTCCTGGGCCGCCGTCGATAGCTTGACCTCGCCTGACCTCCTCTTTCTGGCTTGTGCGGTCGACCAGGCGCTGGCGGCCGCGGCGCTGGGGTCAGGCCCGCTTCAGATGGGCATCGTGCTCTCCACCAACTTCGCCGGATCGAGCGAACTGGACCGAGCCTTCGGCCTCTCCGGCGCGACGCCGAAGTTCGAGGCTTGGAGTTTCGATGCGGGCATCCCTCTGCTTGTGGGCGGCCTCGACATCAGCGGGCCCGCTCTGACCCTCTCCATATCGTGCGCCTCAGGCACGAGCGCCGTTGCCCTGGCTGCCGACTGGATCCGCGCGGGCCGAGCCGATGCCGTTATTGTGGGGGGGTACGATGCCCTGAGCCTGTACGTTCTCTCGGGGCTGTCGATCCTCCGCACCGTCTCGACGGACACATGCCGCCCCTTCGACCGCAACCGCTCGGGCACGATCTTCGCGGAGGGCGCCGCGGCTCTCGTCATCGAGAGCGATGAGCGAGCGGCCGAACGCGGGGCCCGGGTCTACGCGGAGATCCTGGGCGGCGCGGACACGAACAACGCCTACCATCTCACGGCGCCCGACAAGGAGGGCGAGGGGATCGAGCTCTGCGTACGCCGGGCTCTCGAGAGGGCCGAGGTTGCGTCCGAGGAGATTGACTACGTGAACGCCCACGGCACGGCGACGCTCTACCATGACGTGACGGAGGTACGGGCGCTGAAAGCGGCTCTGGGCTCGCGCGCCTATGAGATCCCCGTGTCATCGATCAAGGGCGCATGCGGACACATGATGGGCGCAGCGGGGACGATCGAGGTCGTGGCCTCGGTGCTTGCCATGGAGCGCCAGGAGGCGCCGCCAACGGTGAATCTCGTCACACCCGATCCTGAGTGCGACTTGGATCACCTCCCCGGCTGCTCGCGGGCGGCCACCGTGCGCACAGTGCTCACGAACTCAGCGGGAATCGGCGGGAGCAACGCTTCGCTGCTTCTGCGTGGAGGACCGCGTTAGGACAGATAGCGATGAACGAGACTGAGAGGTATGCCGAAGCCCGGACCGCCGTCGCGGAGGCCAGGTCCGTGGTGGCGTTCACCGGCGCAGGGATCTCCGCGGAGAGTGGCGTCCCGACGTACCGGAGCGCCGGGGGGCTGTGGCGGAACTACCAAGCCGAGGATCTGGCAACAGTGGGCGCTTTCCAGCGGGATCCGGAGACGGTGTGGGGATGGTACAGCGAGCGCCGGAGCATGATGGGCTCGTGCGAGCCGAACGCGGGTCACCTTGCCCTGGCGGCCCTCGAGGAGCGGCTGGGCGACGAGTTCGTCCTTGTGACCCAGAACATCGATGCCCTTCACCATCGCGCGGGCAGCCGCCGAGTGATGGAGATCCACGGCAACGCTTTCCGAACCGTCTGCGCGGTCTGCGACTACGAGGTCGAAGGGCTGCAGTACGACACTCCGAAGAGCACCATCTGTCCGAGTTGCGGGGCCTGGTTGCGGCCAGATGTAGTATGGTTTGGAGAGCCACTCGATCAGGCACTCCTGAACCGGGCCTTCGCGGCTGCGGCGGCTTGTGATCTGTTTCTGTCGATCGGATCGTCCCTGCTCGTGCAGCCGGCGGCCTCACTGCCGGAGGTCGCCCTGAGCAGCGGCGCGCGGATCATCGAGGTCAACATGGAGCCCACGTGGCTCACGCCGGAGGCTAGCTGGAGCTTCCAGGGGCCGGCCGGCGAGGTACTGCCGGCCCTCGTCGGCTAGGACCGGCCAGTCTTGAAGGGGGTAGCATGCGTTGAGGGAGCTGCAGATCTCAGGTGTTCGTGTGGTCATTGGCGAGGCGGAGGAACTCGACTTCGCGGTCCGCGACACGATTCTAGACGTCATCCGACGCAAGCCCGACGCGGTGCTCATGTTCCCAACGGGCTCGACGCCGGAGGGCGTCTACGCAGCCTTGGTGAGCCACTTCCGCCGCCGTGATCCAGGCCGCCCCGAGCCCTCGTGGGCCGAGACACGGTGTCTGAACATGGACGAGTACTGGCGGCTTCCGCCGTGGGATCCCCAGTCTTACTCCTGGTACATGCGCACCCATCTCTACGAGTGGCTCGACGTGCAGCCGGGGAACCTCTACTTTCCGGACGCGATGGCGCCCACGCCGGAAGATGCCTGTGACACGATGGAACGGCACATCCGAGAATTGGGCGGTCTGGACCACTGCTTCCTCGGCATTGGCGTGGACGGCCATATCGCGTTCAACGAGGCCGGGCTTCCGCGGTCGCGCACCCATGTGATCGACCTAGCGCCCAGCACCATCCAGGCGAACCAGAGGTTCTTCTCATCGCCCGATGAGGTGCCTACCCGGGCGCTTACAGCAGGCATTGACACGCTTCTAGGGGCGAAGCAGATCACCCTTCTGGCGAAGGGCGAGGGCAAAGCCGAGGCTATCCGCCAGACCCTGACTGGGGAGATGGGCGTGCACTGCCCCGCGAGCTTCCTGCGCGAAGCCGCCGATCGGAGCACCATCTATCTGGACGCGGCGGCCGCAAGCCAGCTTCCTGGGGAGGGTTCGTGACGAGTCTCGCCGTTCCGCTGGATCCGCGGGAGATCGACTGCGTCTTCCTGGACGTAGACGGTACCATCGTGCATGAGGACGCCCACGTTCTCGTGTCCGTGTGCTGGCAGATCGCCCGCTCGGGCGGCGAGACGTACACAGCGGCTGAGATCGGGGCGAAGTGGTCCGAGGAGTGGTTCGGCCTCTGCGAGATCTCGAACGAGGAGGAGTATGCGCCCTGTAGGGAGCTTCTGCCCCGCTCGCTTCAGGCCACCCTAGACCACTTCGGCATTGAGTTCGAGATGGAGCCCTGGATCCGGGCGGTCATCGAGTACTCGCGCCGGTCGCCCGTGACTCACGACGCCTGGGCATTCCTCGACGAGGTCGGGATCCCCGTATGCCTTCTGACGAACCGCGACAGCGGCCCTCTGAGGGAGACGCTCGAGCGCGGGAGGATCCAAGCGGCGGGGGTCATCACCAGCGAGGATGTACGGGCCTACAAGCCCCATCCGGCCATGTTCCGGGCAGCTCTGGAGACGATGGGCGCCTCCCCCGAGCGGGTAGTGCATATCGGCGATTCCCACCATGCCGATGTCTGCGGCGCCGCGCGAGTGGGACTCCAGACCGTCTGGCTGAACAGAGCGAACGAGCCGGCGCCCATCGCGGAGGGCATACGGGCCGACCGAGTCGTCCGCTCGCTGCTGGAGTTACTGCCCCCGTCGGTCGCATAGGCCGCGGAGGCGTAGGTGAGGTGAGTGGGGTGAACGTCGCTCGCGGCTCGCATCGGCTCCTGACTACCGCAGTGGCCGTGTGCCTCCTGCTGGCTCTGGTTTCGTGTGGGTCGCGACGGCCGAAGGAGCCCCCGCCCGGACCTCGCCCGGCGGACAACCCCGCGCCGCTGACCCTGGACGACGAGCCCGCCGCGCCCACCTTGACACTGGAGGATCTCGAGGCGACCCAGGTTCTGGAGACCCACGGCCAGGGCGGGGTCGGCTACCGCATGAGGCTGAGCAATGGCCCCCTCGGCACCATCCGGTACTACGGACTCCCCGTCTATCCCCAGGGCCGCGGCGCCGAGTTGCTGTCCCCAATCGAGGGCGAGTCAGAGCCGCCGGAGACTGGGTACGTGGCGGTCCTGGTGACTCCCGACGAGCCCGCTCAGGTGGCTGCCTGGTATCAGGAGCGGCTGCCTGATTGGCGGGTGGCGGAGCTTCCCGCGCCGAATAGCGAGGAGATCGCTGAATCTGTTCTCTACCAACCCCCACTGGGCCGAAGGCGCATCTGCATCTCCGCCGCCGGCGCCGATGTAGGGCTGACCCTCATCGGCTACCAAGTCCACGAGGGAGAGACCACCCCACCCCTTCCAATGGACGCCAACGCCTACCGCAAGTGGGAGCACGTGCTGAGCCTGGGGCTCGCCCTGGACCAGTACCGCGCCGACACGGGTGAGGATGCGGAGAGTGTCGCCGACCTCGTCGCCACGGAGGGGCCAGAGGGGTACCGAGGCCCGTACCTCGCCGGCGAACCCCCGGTGGACCCCTACTCGGGCCAGCCCTATGAGGTCGAGGGCGGGGAGATTGTCGGCCCTGGCGATGTGACGAGGTTCAGTTCGTGAGCCGTGGGGCCCGGCTCCGCGTGCCACGAGCTACGCTGAGCATTCATGCCCTGGAGGGTGACACCATGATCCAGATCCCGCTGTTTCTAGCACTCACTGCCCTCGCCGCGCCGTTCACGGTCACCGACTACGGAGCCGTGGGCGACGGCGCGGCTGACGACACGGCCGCCTTTCAGGCCGCGATGGACGCGTGTTTCGCTGCGGGCGGCGGGGTTGTGGAGGTCCCGGTGGGCAAGTACCGCATGGAGGGCCAGCTCGCGGTTCCACCGGACGTGACATTGGAGGGCCCGTGGCGGGCGCCGATGACTGTGGGGGCATACCACGCGGACGACGACCCCCTCTCCGATCCGCTGCTGCGCGGGAGCGTCATCATGCCGGTGGGCGGCGCGGACGAGCCCAAGGGGCCGCCCTTCATCACGCTGAGCCGGAACTCGACCCTGAGGGGCCTGGTGATCTTCTATCCCGATCAGACACGCACGAACCCACCCGTGGCCTATCCGTGGACTGTTGCCTCCAGGGATGACAACTGCTCGATCATCGATGTTCTGATGGTCAACCCCTACCAGGCGGTGGACTTCGGCACCAGCGTATCGGGCCGGCACTATATCCGCGGCCTGTACGCCGACGCGCTCTACCGGGGGATCTGCGTGGACCACTGCCTCGACGTGGGACGCATCGAGAACGTGCACCTGTGGCCCTTCTGGGAGCCCGATGGGAACAGCCCGGTCCGCGAGTTCGCGCGCGAGCATGGCGAGGGGTTCGTGTTCGGCCGCACCGACTGGGAGTACGTCACAAACTGCTTCGCGATCTCCTATGGGGTTGGCTTCCGCTTCAGGGACGGCATCGGCAGCGGGCCCTACGCGGGACCCGGCAACGTCCTACTGACCCAATCAGGAGGCGACAACTGCGCCGTGGCCGTGCAGGTCGACGCGACCCAGGGCCACGCCGGCGTCAGCTTCTCGAACTGCCAGATCTTCGGCGACATCATCGTCGCCCCCACGAACATCGGCATGGTGCGCTTCGACGCGTGCGGGATCTTCGGGAGCGTCGATGGCGGGCGCGGGGTGTCAGCAGCGCGGATCGCGGGCCGAGGCCGGGTCTCCTTCAGCAACTGCCACTTCTACTCCATCCACCCGGACAACCAAGCGTCGCCCGTCATCCAGGTCGACGAGGGGCGACTGAGTGTCATCGGATGCGTGTTCATCAACCATGAGGGGCTCGTGTCGAACCCAGATCACATCACACTGGAGCCGGGCGTGATCTCAGCGCACATCGTCGCCAATGAGTTTTATGACGAGATGCGGATCGACAACCGGGCGGAGGGCCAAGTGGAGATCGGCCTCAACATCGACCGGACTGCCCTGCAGTAGTCGGCGCACCATGCGGGAGGACCTCGGATAGGCCCTCCCGCATGGCCGCGAAGCCCTTAGTCCTCGCGCTCCACCTGAAGGGTTCTAAGGTCCACGTCTGGGGCGCGGCTGTACACCGGCTGGCGCAGCGACATCGCGTCGAAACCGAAGTAGTACCCCTGGGAATCGGCGCTCTTTCCCACACACTCGAACCGCAGCGTGTGTGGCCCGGCAGCGAGGGACCGAAGCCCGATGGGGTGGTCCGTGGGCACAACATCCTCGCTGAAGAGGTCCCACTCGCCCACGTTCTCACCATCTAGGCTCACTCGGTAGCGGCCGTAGTCCCACGAGTGGGTGATCCGCAGGATGATGTATCCCTGGAGATCCTCCTCCAGGCTGAAGGTGACCTCGACCCAACCATCCTCGGACCCGGGTCGGTAGAAGAGCTGGGAGCCGCCGCTGGCGCCGGCGATAGGCTGCGACTCGATAGGCGCCTCGAGGAAGCTGGCGCCCTCGATGAGGTCCTCGCCCTGGGCGATGACGCGCTCCATGAAGGGGAGCCGCTCGGGCCCGGGAGGAAGCGCGGGCCACGGCTTGTGTGGCTCGGCCTGGTACCAGAAGGCGACGGTGGACATCAGGTCGTCGCGCTCGATGAACCCGCTCCACTCGCCGTTGGGGAAGCTCTGGGAGCCCTTGTGCTCGATCTCGACCCGTAGCGATTCTCTGAAGGGGATGGGGTCGGCAATGTGCCAGCGGTACGCCGTGCTGCGGTCGCCCGTGTCGTAGCCCTCCCATAGCGGGACCCCGTAGAAGGGCCCGCTGAACTGGCGGAAGCCCCAGGCATCGCAGAAGTAGTCCTCGGTGCCCGTCCCGCGCAGCCGCGGCTCCTCCTCGCCGTCGATGAAGAAGAAGTCGTCGCCCTCGCCGTACCAACCCGGCGACACGTGGTAGACGCTCTGGACCGTGCCCACGTAGTGGCCGCGGCCCTCGATGTCGGCGATGAGGAAGTTGCGGCCCATCACGCAAGGGAACTCCTGGCGGTACATGGCGTGGAAGTAGGCGGTGTCCTCGGGGAGGCTCTCCAGCGCCTGCCAGTCGATGTAGTAGAAGATCGCGCCGCAGGGCACGCTGGACTCGTTCGTCACGGTGATGCGAGCGGACTCACGGAAGGGCATGGGCCAATAGCAGTTCCTCGCCCGCCCGTCTGAGCTGACGGTAACGGGGAGCGACTCGAAGGGCAGATCCACCCCGTGGCCCATGGCGAAGAAGTCGCCGATCGGACATTCCACGCTCGGGTGCTCTTCGCCGTCCCAATAGATCCTGAGAGTGAGCAGACGGGAGTAATAGGGCACATCGTGGGCGATGGTGAACCAGATGTGGGAGATGCGCCCCGGGCCCTCCAACTCGGCCAGGGTGAGAGTCTCTCCCGGTGGGATCGGCCGGTTGTCGGCATTGCCATCCCGCCAGTTCGGGTCGGATGACGAGGCCCCCTGGGCCTCGAAGCTCCGGAGGGTTTCCAGGCCGTCCAGGGGACTGCCGCTGGCGGGGAGCTGGGCCAGCGACACGCTTGCCGTGACGCTCAGCAGGACGAGTGCCGCGAACGCAATGCGCATGTCTCTCTCCTTCGTCGCACAGTCTGGTGTGTGGCCTAGTACGCCTGGGGCAAGTCGATCGAGAAGCCCTTCTGTATGGCGCGGATGTTCTGTTCCAGGAACCTGGCGGGGATCTCCTCGGGCAGGTTGAGCTTGTCGACGTCCATCCCCATGTGTCCGAGGATGTTGCCGAGGACGATCATGTTCGTGAATACGGGATTGCCGAGGTCCTCGCGAGCCTGGCGTACGAAGTCGTACACCTCGCTCTCCTGCCCGCGAGTGCGCTGGATCAGGCTCGAAAGCTCAATGTGCTGGATCGTCTCATCGATGATCACCCGCTTGGCCCGCACCGTGTGCGGCGGCGAGCCGGGCGCAAGCTGGACCAGGATGTCAGCATCGACGAAGAAGGGGCTGCGAATGGGCGCCTCCGAGAAGCAGAGTTCGGCGGCGATAGTGCCTCCCCGCACTGACGACGGCTTAGTGATGTTCAGGGAGACCTCCTTGCCGAGGTCGGCCAGGATACTAGCCAGCACGTGGCCCAGCAGCCGGATGCCCTGGCCGGCGTCGCCGACCACGATGATTCGTCGGGTCATCTCGTCCTCGGTAGCCTCCCTGAGAGGGGCCACGAGGTACTGGGACGGGCTGCCCAGCATGGTCCTTTCGAGGAGGGCGCGGCGCTCGAAGCCGAACTGGCGGAAGAACCCCGTCAGCGCCCGACCGGGCGGCGTGAAGGTGTCCACCTGGAAGGCCCCGCACCGAGCGAAGTCCCGCATGCACCGGCGAACGAGGGCGGCGCCGGCGCCGAGCTTCCGATACTCCCGCGCAACACCCAACCAGTGGAGGTGCCCCGCGCGGCATGAGGCGACCCCGAAGAGGAAGCCCGCCAGCTTGGCGCCGGACTTGGCCACATAGCTGTAGGAGTCGGAGTTCTCGACCATCGCCGCCAGGTCGCTCGGCTGGTACTGAGACGTGATCCGCCGGCGCGCCGGAGCGTTCTCGTCCCCAGAGTAGAGCTCGTCGATGATGTTGGCGAAGGCCTCAGCGACCCCCTCGACGTCGCCCGGTCGCATCTCGCGCACGGTGATGTGGTTGCTCATGCCGTGATTCCGATCTCGTCGTCGGCCAGCGTCTGGGCTCCGTCGTTGATCCGGTAGGCCGTCTTGAAGTGTTCGAGCATGTCATAGGCCGTGCGGTAGCCCAAGCGTCGGCCGTAGTTGGACGTGCACTGGCTCTTGGCGTCGACGAAGGCGAAGCCCGGGTGGCGGAAGGCCGCGTCGAGGCACTTCGCGAGGTGGCGAACGTGCCACGTGGTCGAGCGAGCGTAGAAGGCTCCGTGGGCCTTGATGACGCCCTGCACGTTGAAGGGCTTCTCCCAGGCGCCGTCGGGCGCCGTGATGGTCTTGGTGCCGAGGGGCGTGGTTGGGGCCGTCTGGCCGCCCGTCATGCCGTAGATCTCATTATCCACGAGAACCACGTTGAGGTTGGTGTCTCGCCGAGCGGCGTGGAGCAGATGGTTGCCGCCGATGCCGCAGAGATCGCCGTCCCCGCTCACGAGGATGACATTGAGCTCAGGACGGTGGAGCTTGATGCCCTCCGCCACGGGCACAGCCCGTCCGTGGACCGCATGGATGGAGTCGAAGCTGAAGTAGCCGGCGGTGCGGCCCGAGCAACCGATCCCACTGACCGCCACGGTGTTCGATGCGTCCCAGCCTAGTCTGTGGGCGGCCTCGATGATCGCCCTAAGCACGGTTCCATTCCCGCAGCCGGCGCACCAACTCGTGGGCAGCCGGTCGGTTCTCAGGAAGCTGTCGTAATCCACTTGAGTCGCTCCTCGAGTCGTAGCACATCCAGGTCCCCGCCGATCATGGGCAGAGAGAGGGCGGTGCGGCGCATCAGACGCTGGACCACGCGCACATACTGCCCAGCGTTCATCTCCACGACGACGACCTTCCTGTACCGCTTCGCGATCTCGCTGAACTCCTCGATCGGCGGGTATAGGAGGATGGGCCGGAAGATGGCGTAGCGGTCGGCGAGCGGCATCACCGCCCGCGACAGGCTGCCGAAGCACACCACCAGCGTGTCTGCCTTGCGGTTGCTGATGTACTCGTAGTGGGCGTAGCGAGCGCCGACCTCGCGCTGCTTGGCCTGCATGCGCGCGATCATCCGGCGATGGGCCTCGGGATCCTGGGGCGTGGGCGTGTTGTCCACACTGGTCAGGCCCGTGAAGTGCCTTCCTCCCACGCCGAGGGGGGGGCGCTTGCGCTTGCGGAGCCGCACGTTTCGCTTCGTCTCGATCGTCTCATAGAGGTGGCCCAGGTAGCCGTCGCTGAGGAGGATGACGGGCGACTGGGACTCCTCAGCGGCGTTGAAGGCGTGGATGGTGTACTCATACAGCTCCTGGACGGAGTTGGGGTAGAAGACGATGGGGAAGTAGTCCCCGTGGCTCCCGTAGGTCGCTTGCATCACATCGCCCTGGGCCGGGAGGGTGGGCATGCCCGTGGAGGGGCCCACGCGCTGGACGTCGACGATGACGAAGGGAGTCTCCATCATGTGGCCCAGCCCGATGCCCTCCTGCATGAGCGAGAAGCCGGGACCCGATGTCGCCGTCATGGCCCTCGCCCCCGCCAGGCTAGCGCCGACGAGGGCGCACACGGAGCTGATCTCGTCCTCGAACTGGACCGCCCGCACCTCGGGCCGCTTCACGAGGTACTGCAGCACCTCGGAGGCCGGGGTGATGGGGTAGCCGGCGAAGAAGGTCATGCCAGCGGCGATGGCGCCCTCGGCGACGGCCTCGTTGCCCTGCATGAGCCGCTTCTGTGCCACAGTCGCCTACGCCCCCTTCTTCGAGCTTGGCTTGGTCGCCGCACCCTCACGGGTGGCGATGATCGCGAAGTCGGGGCAGTGGAGCTCGCACAGGCCGCAGCCGGTGCACCGATCGGCGGCCACGAGGGCGCCCTCCACGATCGCTAGGTTGTCCACGGGGCACACGGCAATACAGATGCCGCACAGTTTGCATCTCCCGTGGTCTATCGTCACTGAGCCCTTAGGCACTCGTCTTACCTCCAACTGGACGCTCGGGAGCCTACCTTTCCCCCGGGGGACGGGAGTGCTCCCTCAGCCGTTCGACAACCTCTGCCTCCACGGAGGCCTCCCCCAACTCAACGGGTCGACTCGAGCCATGCCCGTGGAAGTCCGAGCCGCCTGTGGCGATGAGCCCAAGCTCATCAGCCATCGCCTCATACCGCGCCACATCGGCCTCGGTGTGTTCAGGATAGTACACCTCGAGACCGACGAGTCCTGCGGAAGCGAGGCGAGGGATCACCGCGTCCATCCCCATGATGCCCGGGTGGGCGAACACGGGTACGCCGCCATCTCCGATGATGGCCTCGACGACCTCCTCGGGCGTGAGCTTCAGCCGCGGGACGTATGCGGGCGACTGCTTACTCAGGTACCGTCGCATCGCTTGGTGCACCGTGGGAGCATACCCCTTGCTCGCTAGAAGCGCAGCAATGTGGGGCCGCCCGACGGCGCCCGGACCGTTGAGCTGGACCACCTCGGACTCGGAGACATCCAGCCCCATCCGGCGGAGCCGGCGGAGCATCTCCCTGGCCCGCTCCACGCGCGCCCGTCGGGTCGCCTCAAGCAGCTCCTGGAGATCCCCGCCCTCGGAGGGCACGAAGTAGCCCAGGATGTGGCACTCGAAGATCGTCTCCTCGCTGGTCATCTCCACTCCGGGAATGACCTCCAGGCCGAGCTCGGAACCCGCCGCCAGGGCCTCGGCTACGCCCGCCGTCGTGTCGTGGTCCGTGACGGCGATGCCGGCGAGGGAGGCGTCCAGCGCTGCTCGGACGAGCTCCGTGGGCGTACAGCGGCCGTCGGAGCGGTCGGTGTGGGTATGCAGGTCATACCTGGCCATCTACACGCTCCTCTTCATTGGCGTCGGTCGCGCCTCGCCTCTGGACCAGCAGCTCGGCGGCTAGGTCCAGAGCCTCGCGAGCCGTCGCAATCTCGCCGGCTACCGCCGCCGCGCTGATCTCGGCAAGCAGATCTCCCACGAGCGGCCCCTCGGACAGGCCTAGCTCCCGCATGAGATCCCGGCCGGTGATCGGCGTTGGCGCCCGGCCGCCCGGTTCGCGGCCCTCGAGCCATAAAGCCAGGAGCTCGCCCACCGCGGCCGTTTGGCGCTCCAGCAGCTCCGCCGTCGAGGCGTGACCTCGAGCCCCCAGCCGATCGGCCATTGCCAGGAGAGCCACGTCGGGCGTGAGATCCCCCGCCGCTCTGACTAGCCGTCCGAGAGCCCTCGGCGTGGGCGCCTCGGCGGACGCGCCCAGCATGCACGGTCTCATGTGGAGGCTGACGACGACTCCAAGGGTGTGGACCTCCGCACTAGTTAGGCGCAGGCGACGGGCGATCCTCCGCGCCATCGCCGCCCCCTCGACCTCGTGACCCGAGAACCGGATCCTCCCCGTCGCGTCGACCGCTCGGCATGGAGGCTTGCCGATGTCGTGCAGGAGAGCCGCTAGTGCCAGATGCCCGCACCGACTCCTCACACCCGCAATCCGCTCTTCCCGCACAGCCCCGCAGGCCGCCTGGAGGAGGGCCGGATCCAGGGGGCAGAGGGAGGTGTCGCACGCGAGCAGCCGGCTCAGGGATCGCACGACCTCGAAACTGTGCTCCAGGGCATCGAGGTGGTGATAGCCGCCCTGTTCCATGCCGGCGAGGGGGTCCAGCTCGGGGAGGATCACCGAAAGGCAACCGAACTCCCGGAGCAGCGCCAGCCCCCGGTCGCGCGATCCGTCGCCCAGAATCTCGCAGAGTTCCTTGGCGATGCGTTCCCCCGCGATCCTGGTCAGTAGGGGGGCCGCCTCGCGCGTCCACCCTTGGGTCTCGACGTCGATATCGAAGTTCAGGACCGCGGCGAAGCGCGCGACCCGGAGCGTCCGCAGGGGATCATCCAGCATGCTGGATGGGCCGGTGGCGCGCACAATCCCCGCTTGAAGGTCCTCCCAGCCGCCCGTGGGGTCGGTGAGGTCCTCCCGTGACAGGTGTCCCTCAGCGGCCCGGTGCAGGGGGGCCGCCATGGCGTTGATCGTCAGGTCTCGGCGACGCAGTTCGGCCTCAAGATTGGGGCCGCACGGGACGAGATCGACGGTCTGGTCGCCCAGGGCCACGCGCCACGTCTCGGGGTCGTCGTGGAGTTGCGCGCGCCCCAGCCTCTGATGGCCGGAAGCGCCGGCCAGGATCGCCTGGACACCCCGCTCAGGGGACCCGGTGACGATGAGATCCAGATCCAGGCATGGCCGACCCAGCACCAGGTCCCGCACAGCGCCGCCCACGAGCCATGCGGGCCCCACATCAGCCGGCAGTGAGTCGGCAATGAGTTGGATCAGCTCGAGGTAAGTCGCTGGGATGACCCCCGTGCCGTGCTCATGGTGGTGGAACGGATCACTCGAAGATCGGCTCATCCTGCCGGGAGGCACACTCGCACATCACGCGGCAGATCTCCTGAACGGCCGGGTCAGCGACCGAGTAGAGGCAGTGCGGCCAGCACTTGCGCCGTGCTACGAGCCCCGCGCGGTGGAGCACTCCCAGGTGCCTCGATACGTTGGGCTGGCTCGCCCCGGTGGCCTCCACGATGGCCGTTACGGTCTTCTCGCCACACATGAGGCTCTGGATCACGGCCAACCGGGTGGGATCGGAGAGGGCCTTGAACTTCCCTGCCACGAGTTCGAGTCCCCGGGCGGTCAAGCGTTGGTTGGAGCGCATGGCCGGCCTCCAATGGCATGTTTCCTGGATTATACCATTCCACGCTCGACGCGGCACAGTGGAGACCGTCGTGCGGCCTCTACGGCGTGCCATGGCACATTGGAGGCTGAGCGGCGCCCATGGGGATGGGCGCCGGAATGGGTTCGTTCTGCAGAATCAGCTTACTCGGCGGGCGCGCCCTTCGGGCGAGACCGGCTCCAGGCGAGGATCTTCCAGGCGCCCTCGACGGGGATGGCGTAGTACACGAGGGTGCCGCCATCCGCGGCCGGCATCATCATCTCCGCTTGCCGCCTGTCCTTGCTCAAGTTGAACTTCACGTCCACATCCGCGGCCGGACTCGCGGGAATGAGGGTCGCGGGTGCGTTCGGCTGCAGCATCGCCCCCTGGGAGATGCCGGCCACCTCATCGCCCTCCACGGAGATGTTCAGTTCGCGCGCTGAGGCGGCCTGGATCGCGGCCGGATCGTTGGTCTTCAGGGCGGCGGCCCATGTGTCCACCGCGCCCCTGGGGCCGGACTTGTCCCACGGCTTGAGGAGGATCATGGAGTAGACCTCCTCCTGGTAGTAGAGCCCCGACAGCGCCACCGCGAGAGCGATGATCAGGACCAGGAAAAAGCCTACGCCGAAGGACTTCTTCTGCGGCTTCTCGGCCGCGGCACTCTCGGCAGGCTGCTGGACTTGCTCCTCACCCATCGTTGACCTCCCCGATACATCAGCCCATCGCTAACTGCCACAAACGCGCCCGGGAGCGGCACACGCCGCTCCCGGGCTGATACTACCGCAACATGCGGCTCAATACCTTCGTTCGGACACTACCAGAGGCCGTTGCCCCAGTCGCCGATGCCGAGGCCGACGGAGACGGGCGCGGTGTTCATGGCCGTTACGCAGTTCCGGGCGTTCATGAACTTGGCGTGGCCGTCCGCGAAGGAGATGTTGCTGCCGCCGTTGTGCCGGGTGTTCTGGTCGACCATGCGGTCGGGGTTGCAGTTGGCGGAGCACTCATTGGCCCAACCGATGCGCCACCCGTTGTTGGCGAGGCCGCAGGAGTCGGCCAGGACGACGTCCTGGGCGGGCACCGTGGCGGTGGCGAGCTTGAGTTCACCGCGAGCGTTGCCGATGGCGCCGGGAGCGGTGCCGTAGGCGGCTTGCATCGCGTTGACGGAGCCTTGGTCGCGCCAGGAGTTCATCAAGCACTCATTGTAGCCGTAGCTCAGCACGAAGTTGCTGGGCATCAGGCCGTTGTCGATCATGGAGTTGACGGCGAAGTGCGGGATGCTGCCGTTGTAGCAGTTGCGGGTGTTCATGCTGGGGCAGGCGAAGAGCTGGTAGCTCTTGATGTAGGGCTGCGTCTGCTGCATGTACTGCCGATTGAACTGGACATTGCCCCAGTTGCACCAGGTCGCCGCGGCAGGGAGCCGTTCATCATAGTCCTGGGCATAGGAGAGGAGCCCTGTGCCGAGCTGCCGCAGGTTGGACAGGCAGGAAGTCTGCCGGGCCTTCTCGCGTGCCTTTGCGAACACGGGGAAGAGTATCGCCGCCAGAATGGCGATAATCGCGATGACTACCAGTAGCTCAATGAGGGTGAAACCACGTCGCGAGCGTCGCATAGCGTCCTCCTTCGTTCGGCCGGCGGCGCCAGGCCGCCAGCCAGGATTGTGACTGGCCCGCTCTCCCGGGCGGGCCGTGGCCCGACCGATCCCTCGTCCGTCCCCCGGTCGAGGAGAATCACTACTCTCCCTCGGGCTCTGCCGGGGCTTCCTCCGCGTCCTTCGCAGGGGCGCCCGGCGTCTCACCCGCGGCGGTCATGCCGCCCTGCTGCATCATGGCCTTCACGCCCTCCGGACCCTTGGGGGTGTTCGGGGTGCTGCCCTTGGTCTTGTCGCAGCCGATGAAGGTGATGAGCGCAAGGCAGAACACTGCCACCAACACTATCGCGCTGACTCTTCTGAGCACTGTCTGTTCACCCCCCTCCGTGCTCTGGGTGCCGGATCTGGCTACTCCCAACAGTTAGCGCCATCGTGAATGGCGAGGCGAGGCGCTGACCAGAGAGATCCGGTTGTCGAACCAATCGCTTGCGTGGGGCCAACCACTTGTCCACCAATGCGCCATGTCTATACCGGTTTCCTCCTTTTTGCGGACATTTCCGAGGCGTTTTTCGGGAGGGCTCTCGCCAGGGAATGCCGTCCGTCCCCCGGACCGGATCCCGGGCGACCGGACGCGCTTCCGCCAAGGGTGGCGGCCTCAGCCAGCGCACCGGCGGACGAGTCCAGCGACCGGTCTGAGAGTACTGTCTCAGTGCAGAGGTATGGGCAGGCGTGTATCAGGCGGGTGCGGGAGTCGGAGTGATCCCCGGGGGAGGCCGCATTCGCGCTGGGTCCCAGAATCGAGGAGGGGGAGCGGCCTGGGCCGCTCCCCCTCCCACTACGCCGCGCTACGCGGCTGATGTGCTACTCGATAGGGTTTACCAAAGGCCGTTGCCCCAGTCGCCGATGCCGAGCCCAATCGAGAGGGGCGCGGTGTGCATGGCGCTGACGCAGCTCCGGGCATTCACGAACTTGGCATGGCCATCGACGAAGCCAATGTTGCTGCCGCCGTTGTGGCGGGTGTTCTGGTCGATCATGCGGCCGGCGTTGCACTGGGCGGCGCACTCGTTCGCCCAGCCGATGCGCCAGCCGTTGTTCGCGAGGCCGACGGAGTCGGCGATGAGCAGATCCTGGGCCGGCACCGTCGCCGCCCCCATCTTGAACTCACCCCGGGCATTCTCGATAGCGGCCGGGGCTGTGCCGTAGGCGGCTTGCATCTCGTTCACGGCCCCGCCGTTGCGCCACGAGTTCATCATGCACTCACCATAGCCGTAGCTCAGAACGAAGTTCGCCGGCACAAGACCCTGGTTGACCCACTCGTTGACGGCGAAGTGAGTGATGCTGCCGTTGACGCAGTTACGGGTGTTCATGCTGGGGCAGGCGAAGAGCTGGTAGCTCTTGATGTAGGGCTGGGTCTGTAACATGTACTGCCGGTTGAACTGCGCGTTACCCCAGTTGCACCAGGTCGCCGCTATGGGGAACCGCTCATCATAGTCCTGGGCATAGGAGAGGATCCCCGTGGCAAGCTGCCGCAGGTTGGAGAGGCAGGAGGTCTGACGAGCCTTCTCCCGGGCCTTTGCGAACACGGGGAACAGGATCGCTGCCAGAATAGCAATAATCGCGATAACAACGAGCAACTCTATAAGGGTGAAGCCGCGTCGCGAGCTTCGCATAGCGTCCTCCTTCGTTTAGCTGGTGGGCAGCGCCCACCCGTAGGATCACGGAACCGACACGTGGCCAACCACGCTCGGGCGCCCTGCAGTCAGACACCAGTCAACAGCACCCGTCGGCGCTCGCCCTACTCACCCTCGGCTGGGGCCTGCTCTGCCGGGGCCTCCTCCGCGTCCTTCGCGGGGGCACTCGGCGCCTGACCTGCGGCGGTCATGCCGCCCTGCTGCATCATGGCCTTCACGCCCTCCGGACCCTTGGGGGTGTTCGGGCTGGATCTCTTGGCCTTGTCGCAGCCGATGAACGCGATGAATGTGGCGCAGATGACGACCGCCAACACGATCACGCTGACTCTCTTGAGCATTTGTCGTTCACCTCCCGATCCGCTCGTCAAAGTTGGTACTGGCTTCCCTCCAGAGGAGTGGACATCCATGTGTTGTGTTCCAAGGGCATCAGGAATGTCCAATAGCCATTCTGGAATACCTTTTAGGTGATTTCTTCTCCTACTCTCTAGTATTGATCCACCCCACTGTCGCTTTCCTCCATCATTGTGAAGTATTTGTGGCGTTTCGTGGGGCGCAGGAATGGCGGATGGCGTGCGCGTGAACGAGGCGCATGGCTGCGGGATGGCCCTGATTCCCGTCGGGAGGACGTGGCGCGCTGGTTGCTTCGCGGGTGGCAGAGCGCTCGGCGCGCGGGCCCGGCGTTGACTTGGAGCGCATCCCATGACTATCCTCCGAGTTATCTACCCCATGATTCATCGGAGGCACACGCGTGATTACAACGGCGGAGTTCAAGAACGGCATCTCCATCGTCCTCAATGGCCAGGTCTATCAGATCCTGGAGTTCCAGCACGTCAAGCCCGGCAAGGGACGCACCTTCGTGCGGAGCAAGTTGCGCAACATCAAGACGGGACAGGTCATCGAGAAGACGTTCACCGCCGGAGAGAGCGTGGAAGACGCCTTCGTCGCCCGCAGGGCCGCCCAGTTCCTCTATCGCACGGGCGATGGCTGGGTCTTCATGGACATGGAGAGCTACGACCAGTTCGAACTGGGTGAGGAGATGGTGGGGGACCAGGCGGAGTGGCTCGTCGAGGGCATGGAGGTCTCGGTGACCCAGCATGATGGGACTCCCATCGGCATGGAGGTCCCGGAGCATGTGGAGCTAGAAGTCAGCGCCGCCGAGCCCGGAGTGAAGGGGGATACGGCGCAGGGGGGAACAAAACCCGTCACGCTGGAGTCGGGCGCCGTGGTGCAGGCTCCGCTGTTCATCAACGCGGGTGACCGGGTCAAGGTGGACACCCGCACGAGGAAGTACATCGAGCGCCTCAAGAAGTAGGCTGGTGGCCCATGGCCCGTTCCGATCCCGAGAGCCAGCAGGAGATTGACGGTCGCTTGGAGTACGTGCGTGGGCTTCTGGAGGGCGGGGAGCTCACCGACGACGAGCGACGCGACCGCGCCCTGTCCAGGCTGGCCGACCTCGTCTCTGACCTCGCGGCCGAGGTTCGGGATCTGCGCGCCGAGATCGGCGAACTCCGGGCGCGGGGCAACGGAGCGGCTCTGATGGAGACGCTCTACTGCCCCGCCTGTGGACGGCAGATCGAGCTGGATCCGGCGAGTCTCGGGCCGGGGCCCACAGACGTGGTCTGCCTCCACTGCCGGGCGGTTCTTGAGGTAGAGTGATTCGACCCCGCATGGGGACGGAGGGTCCTGTGGACGAGCTTGAGATCGTCGCGAACCTGGTGCGTATCGCGGAGGAGGAAGGCGTCTTCGGCATCGAGGTCACGGTGCAGGGAGACGCGGGGGCGGCGAGGGATTGCCGCCGCTACTCCATCCGGCTGGGCTCCTCAGCCGCGCCTGTGGACCTCGAAGAGGCGGAGGACGAGGCGCCCTTGGCGGATGAGGCCGTCCCCACCGCACCCAGCCCCCCCGCCGAGCACATCATCACCTCCCCCCTTGTGGGCATGTTCCACCGGAGCAGCGAGCCCGGGGGCGCCGCGCTCGTCGAGGTCGGGCAGATGGTGCAAGAGGGGCAGCCGCTCTGTTGCGTCGAGTCCCTCAAGGTATTCAGGGAGATTACTTCGGACGTGGCAGGACGGATCGCGGAGATCATGGTGCGGGATGAGGAGCCAGTAGACTATGGTCGGCCGCTGGTTCGGATCATTTGCGCGGAGGACGGCGAGGACCAGGGGTAGCGGCTCCCTCGTCGGTATGCTCGCGAGTCTCTGCATCCTCCTTCTGTTGCTCCTCGCGACCATGGGCCTGTGGGGTCCCGCGCTGCGTGGTGGCGGCGGGAAGGCGGAGAGCCCGTCGCCCCTTGGGGCGAGCATGGACCGGGCGCAGGAGGCGGACTGCACAATGCGTCTGGCCCACCTGCGGCAATGGGCTGCCGGAGGCGGCGCCGGTGACCCTCTGGATCCCGCACCTCCTACCTCTATCGATGAGCTCGGCTCTGGCTCGGAGATCAGTTGCCCCCTATCCGGGCTCAAATACAGGTACAATGCGTCGGAGTTCGGCAGTCCGAGTCAGGGGATCCGCTGCCGGTACCCGAAACATCAGGGCCTGTAGCCACCCGCGAACGGCGCCCTCGAGAGGCCTGATGAATGTTCAAGAGGATCTTGATCGCTAATCGCGGCGAGATCGCCGTGCGGATCATCCGGGCGTGCAGGGAGCTCGGTGTCGAGTCTGTGGTGACCTACAGCCAGGCCGACGCCGATAGTCTGCCCGTGCGGATGGCCGACCACAGCGTGTGCATCGGCGGGCCGGCGCCAAGGGACAGCTACCTGAACATCCCGAGCATCATCACCTCGGCCCTCCTCCACGGCTGTGACGCGGTGCATCCGGGCATCGGCTTCCTGGCCGAGTCCCAGGTCTTCGCCGAGACGGTGGAGCAGACGGGCCTGACCTGGATCGGCCCCAGCGCCGAGACTATCGAGTTGGTCGGCGATAAGGCCAAGGCTCGCGAGATCATGAACCAGGCGGGGGTGCCGGTCATCCCCGGCACCAAGGGCGTCATCGACCCCCGGGCCGATGTGACCAAGGTGGCCCGAGCCTTCGGCTACCCCCTGATGATCAAGGCGGCCGCCGGTGGAGGCGGCAAGGGGATACGTGTCGTCCACGGCGACGACGAGCTCATGAAGTCGATCGAGCTGAGCCGGAACGAGGCGCAATCGAGCTTCGGCTGCCCCGATGTGTACATCGAGAAGCTCGTGGTAGAGCCACGGCACATCGAAGTACAGGTCCTCGGAGACCTCCACGGCACGGTCACCCATCTCTGGGAGCGCGACTGCTCGGTCCAGACGACGAACCACCAGAAGCTCCTGGAGGAGGGACCGGCCCCCAATCTGGGCGACACCCTGCGGCGGCGCCTCTGCGAGACGGCGGCGCGCGCGGCTCGAGCGGTGGGGTATGTGAACGCCGGGACGGTCGAGTTCCTCCTGGACCGGGACGGCGAGTTCTACTTCATGGAGATGAACGCCCGCCTCCAGGTGGAGCATCCCGTTACCGAGCTCATCACGGGCGTCGACTTGGTGAAGCAGCAACTGCTCGTTGCCGCGGGTGAGCGGCAACCGTGGCGGCACCCGCGCACGGTGCTCTCGGGCCATGCCATCGAGCTTCGTATCGACGCGCGCAACCCCGATAGGAACTTCGCGCCCTCGCCGGGGCTCATCCGAGAGTGGATCATGCCGGGCGGACCGGGGATCCGTATCGACACCCACTGCTATGCGGGCTACACCGTGCCGTCTTATTACGACCCGCTCCTGGCCAAGGTGCTGGTCTATGGGGCGACGCGTGAGGAGGCGATCCGGAGGGCTCGCCGCGCGGTAGCGGAGACCTTCGTGGCGCCCACGGAGACGACGACGGATTTCCACGGGCGCATCCTGCGGAACGCCTTCTTCCAGCGGGGCGAGCACACCACGTCCTTCGTGAGGAAGCACATGAACGTATAGGGATCGAGGTCGACACCCACGGGGTCGACCTCGTCCAAGGAGGCGTAGGCCATGGCTGACCGCCTGCGTGCGCTGAGGCGCATCCATCTCGAGCCCGTCGACCGAATCCCGCACTGGGAGCACTTCTCCAACCCTGACTTCGTCGAGCTCGTCACGGGTATCGATCCCTACGAGAAGCCCCGCAGCGCCGCGCTGACGGCGTATGGAATGCTCCCGATAGACCTCGGCTTCCCCATCCCCGCCACGGATGATCCCATCCCGCGCCCCCGTGAGTCGGAAACGGTGCACGTCGATGGCGAGGGGCGCCGGATGATCCGGTGGGGCGACAGCTACTCCTGGCATTGGGACTGGGGCAAAGGGTTCGCCACCATCGAGGATGTGCTCGCGTACGACCCCCTGGAGGACATGGATCAGCGCGATCGGCCGGTCGTGGCCTCCCTGGACTACTCGCTCTCGGTGGAGGAGCTGGCGATGCAGTTCCAGGGTGGGCCGCCCCCTGGGCTCGGTGCGGCCCGAGCGGGGACGATGAGGGAGGGGGGATACTACAACACCCTCTTCATGTGGCCGCTGCTCACCTTCGGCTGGGAGATGTTTCTGCGGTTGATCGGTGAGTACCCCGAGGACTGCAGGCGCCTGCTGGCCGGTTTTGCCGAGCGTTCACGCAAGCTGTACCGCGCCTACGCCATGACGGACATCGACGTGATGGTGACCCACGATGACATCTGCTTCGCGTCGGGCCCCGTCTGCTCGCCCAGGTGGCTACGGGAGAACGTCTATCCCTACTATGAGGAGTTCTTCGGCCTCATGCGCGACCAGGGGATCAAGGTGCTGTTCATCACCGACGGGAACGCGGACAAGGTGGCGGATGACCTGTTCGCGTGCGGGGTGGACGGCTTGGTGAGCGAGCCTTTCACTGACTGGAAGGCCCTTGCGGCTAGGCATCCCGACAAGGTATTCGCCGGCGAGGGCGACAACCGGGTGCTGATGCGGAACGATCCGGTGGAGATCGAGGCTCATGTGCGCGACCTCTGCGAGATGGGGCGCAGGTACCCGGGGTACTTCCTGTGCATGGGCAACCACATCCCCTGGAACGTTCCCGCGGAGGCCGTGAAGCGTTACTTCGAGTACAGTGACCAGTACGGCTGGCTCAGCTAGCCGATCGGCGGGAGGAGATGACAGGATGAGGCATATCCTCAACGGGCGGCGCGGCAGAGGGCTCTATTGGCTGGCGCCGCTGCTCGGGTGCCTGGCGCTCGCAGCGCCCATTTCAGCCCAGGAGTTCGAGCCTACGTGGGAGTCGCTCAACGCACGGGAGACCCCGGAGTGGTTCCGTGACGCCAAACTCGGCATCTTCATCCACTGGGGCGTCTACTCGGTGCCCTCTTACTGCCACCCGAGCACCTATGCCGAGTGGTACTACAACTGGTTGGTCACCGGCTCCCATGATGGCTTCGTAACCCGGTTCCACAACGAGAACTACGGCGAGGACTTCACATATCAGCAGTTTGCGCCCCTGTTCAGGGCGGAGCTCTGGAATCCGGCCCAATGGGCGGCGCTCTTCAAGCGCGCGGGCGCGAAGTACGTCGTCTTGGTCTCCAAACACCACGACGGGTACGCCATGTGGCCCAGCGAGCATGCCAGCGCTGTCCGGGGCTACCCGTGGAACGCGGCAGAGGTGGGGCCCGGCCGCGACATCGCCGGAGAGCTGACCGAGGCAGTGCGAGCGGAGGGCCTAAAGATGGGCTTCTACTACTCCTTCATGGAGTGGATGAACCCTCTCTACGCCGAGTCGCCGGAGCGCTATGTCGAGGAGATGATGATTCCTCAGATCCAAGACTTGGTGACCCGGTATCGCCCGACCATCTTCTGGCCCGATGGCGAGTGGGACCACCCGGATAGCTTCTGGAAGAGCCCGGAGATCGTGAAGTGGCTCTACGAGAACGCCGACAACCCCGAGGAGTTCGTGGTGAATGACCGCTGGGGCGCGGCGATCAGGGGCCAGGTCGGCGACTTCCACACCACCGAGTATGGGAACATCGGGGGCGGGTCGCCCGGCCTGGCGGATATCGGCAAGCCCTTCGAGGAATGCCGCGGAATCGGCCACAGCTTCGCCCTCAACCGGCTGGAGACGGTCGACAGCTACCTGTCGCGCGAGGCGCTCATCCGCCTCTTCGTGGAGGTGGTCGCCGCAGGAGGCAACCTACTCCTCAACCTCGGCCCTAGCGCCGATGGCTGCATCCCCGTGATCCAGCAGGATCGGATCGTGGCCCTTGGTGATTGGCTCGCCGTGAACGGCGACGCCATCTACGGCACCCGGTCCAGCCGGTTCGGAAGCCTGCCGTGGGGCCGGTCGACCACGAAGGGGAACACGGTCTATCTGCATGTGTTCGACTGGCCGGAGGACGGGCGGCTGGTGGCGCCTGGGCTGGCGACACCCATCGAGCGGGCCTACCTGTTGCATGAGGACGGCCGCCCCTCTCTCCCCTTCGAGCAAACCGGGGACGCGGATCCCGTGATCAACCTGTGGGGTCACATGCCCTTCGACCATGTGAGCGTGGTGGCCCTCGAGTTAGCCGGGCCGCCGGTGGTGGATACCTCCGTGCGGCTGACAGCCTCGGGGGCTTTGGTGCTCACCGCCAGCGCGGCGCAGACCACGGGGAGCCTCACGGTCGAAAGCCGGGGCTCCGGCACCGCGTATGACGGCATTGAAGAGGCATCGAACCTGGGGTACTGGCTGGACCCCGCGAGCACGGCGACGTGGCAGGCGAGGGTGCGGCCGGGCACAGCCTACGAGGTGCGGCTGGAGTACGCCTGCGAGCCCAGCAACGAGGGAGGGGCGTTCGAGCTGACGGTGGGTGGCGCCGCGCTGGAGGGCAGCATCGCGGAGGCCACGGGTTCCTGGGAGTCGTACCGATGGATGGAACTCGGCGAGTTGACGGTTGGCGATGAGGAGCGGGCCACGGTGACCCTGCGAGCCACACGCCTCCCCGAGGGGAAGGCCCTCATGAACCTCCGGCGCGTCGTCCTCGTGCCGCAGTCGTAGGCGTCGCCATGAGGATGGCCACGCTCGTTGTGAACCGATCGGCACTGCGAGCCAACTTGGCGGCGGTGCGAGCGATCATCGGCGACCGGACACTGGTCGCTGTGGTGAAGGCGAACGCCTACGGTCATGGCGTGGATCCGGTGGCCCGATGGCTTCTGGAGGATGGCGCCGATCGGCTGGCCGTCGCTTACCTGGACGAGGCCCTGGAGCTCCGGGAGCTTCTCCCCGATGGCTGCGCGCGGGTGATGGTGCTCGGAGGCACACCGCCGGAGTACGCCGAAGCGTGCGTCGGTTCCGGCGCGATCCTCACGGTGGGGCGCGTGGACGAGATAGCGCCTCTTGCCGATGCCGCCCAGCGGACCGGGCGCGCGGTGCGTGTGCATCTCAAAGTGGACACAGGGATGTCCCGGCTGGGAGTGCCCCTGGCGCGGGTCCCTGAGGCCCTCTCGGCCATCGCGGGACGCACCGAGCTTCGGCTGGAGGGCGCCTTCAGCCATCTCGCGACGGCCGATGAGGCCGATGAGACCTATGCCCGCGAGCAGTTGGCGCGCTGGACCGATGCGTGCGGTCTTCTGCCGGCGGGGGTTGAGACCCACGTGCTGGCGAGCGCAGGGATCCTGAGGTTCCCCGATCATCTGGGCTCCGGCGTCCGCCCCGGGCTCCTGGTGTACGGCGTCGATCCGCTCGCCGGGGTCGCGGCCCCGCCGCTCAGTCAGGCGATGCGGCTCGAGGCGCGGCTGGAGGTAGTCCGGGAGGCGCCGGAGGGAGCCGGAGTGTCCTACGGCGCCTCGTGGCGAACCCCCTCCCCCACGCGACTCGGCGTCGTACCCGTGGGCTATGCCGATGGCTACCCACGCAGCCTCTCAAACATGGGTTGGGTCGTGTTCCGCGGCCAGCGCGCGCCTATCCGTGGCCGCGTCTGCATGGATCGGTTCATGGTCGATCTGACGCCTTGGCCCGATGCCGCGCCTGGCGAGCCGGTAACGCTACTCGGTGACGGAGCTAGTGTGAACCAGGTGGCGGAAGCGGCGGGCACGATCAACCATGAGATCCTCTGCCGGCTCGGTCCCCGGCTGGCGCGGCGGTACGAGGGATAGGGAGATCCCCGAAGGCCGTGTGGCATGTCGCGGGGAAGGGCTCGGCGACCCTACCGGTCGGGAGGGATCCGCATGCCATCAGCCGTGTTGGGACCCATAGCTCTTGTCTTCACGCTCCCGGTCGTTGCGCCCGCTGCGGGCCCAGGCGACGTAGAGACGGTGCGCCTTCGGCTCGTTGAGCACGCCCTGGCCGCGTCGCCGAGCGCCAATGCCGTCCGCGCATGGATCGATAGCCTGGAGCCAGATGGCAGTTGGGCCGACGTGGACTATGCGGGAACGAGCCGCTCGGGCTGGGAGCCCGCCGCCCACACGAGCCGCATCCAGAGCATGGCCGTAGCGTGGGGCAAGCCGGGGTCGGGGTTGGCTGGGGACGAGCGGCTCCTCGCGGCGGTTCTGAGCGCCCTCGATTACTGGATTGAGCAGGATCTCGAGTGCCCGAACTGGTGGTACAACGAGATCGGCGTCCCGCTGGCGCTGTCGGGGGCGCTGTTGGTCCTCGAGGAGCGCCTCTCCGACGAGCAGCGCGTCGGCGGCCTGCGGATCTTGGAGCGCGCGAAGCTGGGGATGACGGGGCAGAACCTTGTGTGGGTCGCCCAGATCACCGTGGCCCGAGGGTGTTTGGAGCGTTCCCCGGACACGGTGGGCGCTGCATTTGGAGCCATCGAGGGTGAGATCAGGGTCAGTGAGGGCGAGGGGGTGCAGGCCGACGGTAGCTTCTACCAGCATGGCGCCCAGCTCTACTCGGGCGGGTACGGCCTGGGGTTCGCCCGTGATTGCGCCCTCTTCGCCCGCCTTGCCGATGGGACGGCATTCGCCTTCGGACCCGAGGCTGTCGCGGTCCTCTCGCTGTATCTGCTCGACGGTCAGCAGTGGATGATCCGAGGCCGGCAGTTCGATACCTCGGCCGTTGGGCGTGAGATCACCCGGGCGTCCGCGGCTCGGGCGGATGCTCTCGGCTCCGCTTGCCGCGACATGATCGCTCTCGACACACCCCGGAGGGCGGAGTTCGAGGCGTTTCTCGCGCGTCTCGAGTCGGACCCAGGCGCGCCAGAGCCGCCCCTTGTGGGCAACCGCTGCTTCTGGCGGTCGGACCTGATGTGCCACCACCGACCCGGCTACTATGCCTCCGTGCGGGTAACCTCGGACCGGGTGCTGCAGACCGAACTGGTGAACAGCGAGAACACCCGTGGCCGGCATCTGGCGGATGGGGTGAACAACCTCTACCTCGACGGCGGCGAGTACAGCACGATCTTCCCGGTGTGGGACTGGCAGGCGCTGCCAGGGACGACGTGTGAACGCAACGGCGAGGTGGGCGTGCAGAACGGCGCGGTCGGTGAGCGACCCTTCGCGGGCGGGGTCTCCGACGGCGTCTACGGCGTCCAGGCGATGGACTTCGCTCGGGGACCACTGACGGCCCAAAAGGCGTGGTTCTTCTTCGATGAGGCGTACGTCTGCCTCGGCTCAGGCATCACCTGCTCCTCAGACCACCCCGTGGTGACCAGCGTGAACCAGTGCCTGCTGGAGGGCGAGGTCCTCGTGGGCAGCCTAGCCGGTGGGCCGAGCCCCCGGGGCGAGACGCTCCTGAACAGAGAGACATGGGTCCATCATGATGGCGTAGGTTATGTGTTCCCGCAGCCTACGGATATCGCGCTCTTCGCGGACACGCGGGTGGGGTCGTGGAGTCTCATCGGGACAGGGCCCTCTGACGAGGTCCGGGCCGACGTGTTCGACCTGCGGATCGACCATGGCGCGGGCCCGATCGACGCATCCTATGCCTACGTGGTTCTGCCGGGCATGAGCGCGCGCCAGACGAGCCGCCGAGCGAGCAGCCTGGGGGTGGACATCCTCTCCAACACCGCTCAGATGCAGGCGTGTCGCCACCGTGGCGCCGGAGTGACGGGCATGGTCTTCTATGAGGCGGGGACGGTGGAACTCGCCGGCCTGCCGCGCATCACCGTGGACCGGCCGTGCGCGCTGCTCTGGCGCGACCTGGAGGATCGCGTGAGCCTCGCCGCGGCCGATCCCAGCCATGGCATCGGAACGCTGACGATCACCGTGGGCGAGGGCATGGTGCTGACCTACGACCTGCCCGAGGGGCTGCTGGCCGGCAGGAGCGTGGTGGAGGAGTTCGACCTGCATTGAAGGCGGAACGGTTGACCGCTCGGCGTCCTTTGCACTAGCATCACATCACTGCTGGGGCGTAGCCAAGCGGCAAGGCACCGGCCTTTGGAGCCGGCATTCGCAGGTTCGAATCCTGCCGCCCCAGCCAGCAAGGGCGCCTCCGTGTTACACTCCCCGCATCCAACGAGGGGAGTTGCTACCGTGTCCTCCACACCTCTCTGCCTCTGCGCCCCCGCCGTCCTGCTCTGCCTCTCGTCCGTACTGACCGCCGACGAGTTTTGGCAACCGGATCGGGCGACCCTGGACGCGTGGGCGGAGCCCTACCGCAGCTGGCACTACTACCCCGACGCCGTCATCCCCGCCGAGCCGCAGATCCCCGGATACGAGGAGTTCGCGAGTATGGACTCCCCCTGCGTCTACCAGCTACCCGGCCAGCCGGACGTGTGGTTCATGAGCGTCATCGGGTTCGACGGCAACGGCTACAACAGCTTCGTCTACGAGAGCAGGGACCTCATCCACTGGGAGAACCCACGTCTTGCCATGGGGTTCGGCCCCGAGGGGGAGTTCGACCACGGCGGCTGTGTGGTCGGCGCGTATCTCTACGAGTCCTACGATGTCAGGGCGCCGCGAGTCCTGAAGGAGCGAGACGGACTCTACTGGACGCTCTATGGCTGCTACCCCCTCCAAGGTGGCTACGAGTTGCGGCCGGGCTACGAGGGGGTGGCGGCCAGCGACGATGGGCTCTCCTGGCGGCGCGCCAAGGACTCGTGGATCCTCTCCGTGCATGAGCCTGACCGGGGCGAGTGGGAGAAGGACTGCATCTATCAGCCGTGGCTCGTGGAGCACCAGGGGCTCTTCTACAACTTCTACAACGCCGCCAACGGGGGCATCGAGCAGATGGGCCTGGTCCTCTCCACCGACCTGATCCACTGGGTCCGCTACCCCCTGAACCCTGTCCTACGCAATCGAGATGGTGGGTACGACGCCAACTTCTGCTCGGACGGCAAGGTCTTCCGGGATGGCGACCACTGGACCATGTTCTACTTCGGCGTGGGCCGGGGCGGCGCGCACATCATGGTTGCCTTCTCCAGGGACCTCATCCACTGGTTCGCGCATGAGGAGCCCCTCTACCTCGCGGGCGGACACCCCGGGGGGCTGGACGAGACCTATGCCCACAAGATCTCGCTGGTGTGGAATCCCGCGAACGAGTGTTTCTACCTCTACTACTGCGCCGTGGGCAACGAAGGCCGATGCATAGGCCTCCTGACGAGCAAGCCGGTCTCTTGAGGCAGTAGGGGAAGGCGCGTTGACGGCTTAGAGAGCCGCCTCCAGGGCGTCGGCGATCCGGCCCTCGACCTCGGCGAGGGAGCGGGCGATGTCCTGCGGGCTGCCGCCGCCCTCAACAGGTCCCGTGCCTTCCCGCGCACGACCGTAGGCGACCCCTAGCTCCTTCAGGAGCCTCGCGGAGTCGCGGAGCAGGCTGATCGCCTCGGTGACGCTCTCCTGCTCTGCGCCCGGCTCGAACACCGTCTCCCGCCACATCTCGAGGTAATCCGCGGCAGCCTCGCGACGGGAGGTGTAGAGGCGCAGCGGCCTGCCGCACCAGTCGGCAAGCTGCTTCGCGTGGGTGTCTGATAGGGAGCCATCGGCGAGGCCAGCCAAGTCCCGGGTCAGATCCTCGAGAGCGGCGACTCCTGAGCGCTGGCCACCGACCTCGCTGCCGCCTCGCATGAGGTCGATGGCGTCGGCAACGGAGGACTCGACAGCGCTCTTGACCTCGCATGTCCCCGCCGGTCCACTGACCACATACATCGACAGAGCCGCGCCGTTGCCCGGAGCCACCACCGCTGGCGCCACGGGGCTCTGCCACGCCTTGCGGAACTCCTCGCCGCTCACCGTATCGTAGCGGGAGGAGGCACTGTAGAGGTAGAACTCTCCCCTTTGCGGGTCGTACCCGCGCACGATGCGCCAGGAGGGCGTTCCGGAGAGCGCGAGGGGCACCATGACGGCGTTGCCGCCGTGGAGCTGGGACTTCAGGTTCGTGAGCCCCAGGTCGATCGACGGACTGGAGATAAGCCGGGTTCGGGACAGCCCGACTCGCTCCGCCGCGGTGACGATGGGGTCGCGGATGGCCATGTAGGGACCCGCCAGAGCCCGCGGCCCCCCATAGAAGAAGGCGAAGGGCTGTGATGAGAATCCCGCCAGCTTGGCGGGGCTCACGACTTGGCCCGCCGCCTCGCACAGGACGGCCAGACAGTCATACATGCCGCTGTCCGAGGCGCCGCTAACGGGGTTCCTGGGTAGGTCGACGAGGACGGCGCCGCTGGAGCTGGCCCTGGGCGCCGGCTCCGGCCGTCTCTCGGTTCGGGGTCCGGGGGGCGTACGGCGGGCGGCGAGGTCAGGGTAGACGGACCGTATATAGGCGAGTTCCTTCTGGGCGTCCTTCGCCGCCGGGCTGTTCGGGTAGCTCTGAATGAGCAGCTTGTACGCCTCAACGGCATCCCTGGGCTTGCCTTCGAGGTCGAGGATGGACTGTGCCAGGAGCTGGAGGGCCTCGATCCGCTGTCGTTCCAGGGACTTGGCCTCGTCGGCCCCCTGTTCGAGCACCTCCTGGCATGCCGCGCGAACCTGTGTCGGTTCACCCATCTCATACCAGGTCCGGGCGATCTCCAACGCCGTATTGGCGCGTACCTGCGGATCCCCGCCAAACTGGGCGTTGATACTCTCGTACTCTTCCAGCGCCGCGTTGTACTGCTGCTGGGACCGGTGGATGTCGGCGATCTCGCGCATGGCGAGGCCAACCCACTGGCTGCCGCCGTTGCCGTGCACCTGAACCAGGCGGCGGTACGCCGTGAGGGCGGCCTCGGGGTCATTCAGGAAGTGGCGGTTGATGAAGCCCAAGCGGTAGAGGGCGTCGTCCGCCTCGCTGTGGTTCGGGTACTCCGTCGTGAAGCGGTGGAAGGCGAGGACAGCGGAAGCGTAGTCGCCCCGATTGCTGGCGGTCTCGGCCTCGCGGAGCAGATCATCGCCACGTTGCCCCTGGTGGCCGGCATGCAGCACATATCCGCATGTCGCCAGTACAACTAGCCCGATGATCACTCCGGCCCAGCGTCGGGGCATGCCGCGCTCATTCCCGTCGACGGTGGAATCCGTCACGCCGGACCTGGAGTGGATAGCCTCCAGCCCCGGCTCCGGAAACCCAAGCCGATCGACGAATGCTCCCGGGGTATCCACAGGACCCGGTGCCCCTATCTACTGGTGACCGTGCTGAATGTCCTCCAGGACCATGAGAACTTCGGATGCCATTCTGCGGTCTTGGTCGGCTCCCGCTGGCGCGGCATGGACGAGGGCTCGGAAGGCTTCGACCAGCCTCTTCTCCTCCAGTCCTTGCACGACTCGGTTGACTTCCTTGGGGTTGTCGCTGGCCTCGCCCAGGCGTTGCAGATGGAGCTTCGCCTCAGCGACGGTATTGCGATGCACCGCGGTTTCCTGGACCCAGTCGGCCATCTCTAGAGTGTCGAGGTTCGCTAGAGCGGACGATCCTCGCACCGTCTCCACTATAGCGTTCGCTTCGCGCACCTCGAAGTAACGGGTGCCGGCGTAGACACCCAGGGTTCCGATCACGAGCACGGCAACGGCGGCCGCGACGGGCAGGGGGCGCAGCATCAGGGCATGCAGGATCTCGCCGAGGGAGCGCGAGCGCTCGACCTGCCTCGGGGCCTGCGGCACAGGCGTCCTCTGGGTCTCGGCGCCCGCTATGGCTGCCAACACGGCCGATTTCATGCCTTTCGGCGGCTCAACGGACATCTGTGGCATCAGACGCGTTACCGTGACGCCACGACGCATGGCCTCGAGCTCGGCAGCGCACTCCGGGCAGCGATCGACATGGGGCTGGATCCCCGCTGGGAGTTCAGCATCCCCTGCCAAGAGGCTCTCCAGAATGCGGTCCTGGACGTGCTCGCAACGCATCCGCGTCACTCCCATTCACGGCGCCGAACCTGACGCGTCTCGGCATCCGTCCTCGCCTACAGCCTGCCGTCGAGTACCTTGCCCAGTTCCTTGATCGCGTAGTGCATCCTCGATTTCACAGTCCCGATCGGGATGCCGAGGGTCTCCGAGATCTCCTTGTAGGCCATGCCCTGGAACACGTAGAGCAGAATCACCTGCATGTGCTCACGGGTTAGCCGCGATAGCCCCTCACGCACACGCCGCGCCGTGTCCTTGTCGATCAGCATCCGCTCAGGACCCGGGCTCTCCTCGGCGAGGGTGGCGAACATGTCCGTCTCATCGCCCATATCCCCGCCCTCGGTGATGTTGCTGATCGGTCGTCGTTTCTTGCGCTTGAACTCGTCCTTCGCCAGATTGATGGCGATGCGATGCACCCAGGCGGAGAAGCTGGTGCCGAGCTGATAGCGGCCGAGCTTGCGATAGGCGCGGACCATCGTCTCCTGGAAGATGTCCTGGGCTGCCTCGTAATCGCCTACGTACTGGTAGACGAAGTTGAAAAGGGGCCTCTCATATCTGTCGTACAGGGCCGAGAAGGCAGCTGCATCACCCGCCAGCGTGCGCTCGACAAGCGTGTCGTCCGGTACTGTCATAGACTCGGGCCCCCGAGTTCACAATAGGGTAACAGTGATCCACCACCGGTGGTTCAACTGCTGCCAGCGGCTTCTATTTGTTGTGATCAGGCCGGGACCCCTCCTCAGCCGACCGCGAAACCCTGTGGCGCTGGGTACGTCACAGGTCTACTCCGGGCCGACTGCGGGCAGCGAGTCAGTCTATCGCGCCCAGAACACGCTCGATGCGGGCGATGCACGCCTTCTCTTCGGCGGCGGCCTCGGTAAGCAGCTCGAGCTTGGTCGCTTCGTTCAGGTCCTTGTCCGCGCACTGCGACAAGAGCTGCGCGATCTTAGCGTAGCCTTGGCTCAGGGCGGCCGCATCCTCGGGCGAGGGTAGCTCGGAGGCGATCTCCGTGAAGTACTCCGCCGCACGAGCCCGACACTCGGACCACACCATCGCGTTCCACCAGTTCCCGTGATGGCCGCCGTGGCCGGCGGCGACCGCGCTGGACCAGTTGCGGTAGGCGTCCGGCCCCATGCCGTAGTCCTCACTGGTGTGGGACTTGGGATCGCGCCATAGGCTGACAGCGTAGCGCAGGCTGTCTACGATGCTTGTTCGGAGGTCGGCTGGCTCGCACCGGTGCAGCGCGTAGAAGCAGATGTGGATCTCCTCGCCGAGCTCTGACCATGTGCCGTAGGTGAGGCGCCCGGGCGGGAAGTCACCTATCGGACACGGTTGCGCGGCCACGAAGCCGTCGGAGTCGTAGCCCAAGATGAGCTGGTTCTCCATGTTGAGGAGCATGCAGGGGCGCCCTTGATTGAGGTGTTCCCTCAGGCGCTCCTCGAGGGCGGCCCTCTCCTCCGCGCTGCTCCCTGGGTGGTAGAAGCCCAGGAACTCGCGTCGCACGCCGAGGTGGGCGATGAGTGGCTCGATCTTGTCGCTGTCCCAGACGTAGGGCCCGCTCGGACAGAGCTCCTTGTGGATGTTCAGGACGAAAGCATGGCCGCTGGCGCCGTACAAGAGCGCGTCCGTAGCGGCCACACCGTAGTACGTGAGCGCTCCCCTCAGAGCCCCCATCATCGTACAGCAGAACGGCGCTTGGTGCAGGCCCTCCAGCTCCATTGCGAGCCCTCCTTATGCTTGGGGGGGCACCGACTCCAACTCGATCGGCGTGCCGTCAGACGTCATCACGCGCACAGTGTACCCCCACTGGCCTCCGCCCTGAAGGACCTTGAGGACGATGCGGTTCGTGCCCTCGCGTAGGGTGACCGTCACCTTGTCCTCGTCCACCGTCACGGGCCGCGCCGCGTTGTTCTGGTGGACCCGCTCACCGTTCAGCCAGACGACGACGCCATCATCGCTGCCGATACCCAGGACGGCGGGACCAGCCACCGGCGAGACGAACTCCGCCTCGGCATACGCCACCACGTTCTCCCTCGGCTCCATGAGGGCGAAAAGGTCCACGATCCCCTGGATGTCCGGGGTGTCTACGCTCCGCCACTCCAGGCCGTGCAGGGGCTGGGTGCTCTCCGCCTCCGGGAGACCCTCCAGTGGCTGATCCCAGGCCGTCAGGCTGGCGCCGAAAGGCCCGATGACGCGCCATGAGGTGATGAAGCCCGCCGCGGCGGCGAAGTCTTCGTCCACCCCTAGCTGCCGCAGCACCCGGATGGCGGCGGTGGCGGTATCCCTCGGCGGGCCGAGGCGCACGGCCTCAGTGAGCACTTCCCGAGCCCGGGCTTGGTCGCCCGACTGGGCGGTCGCGAAACCGATGGTGGTGAACGCGGTCAGTGCCGCCAGCCGTGTATCAGGATCGTCGATGTAGGGGCGAACCAGGCTTGCCATCTCCGGTGTGGCGTGACGGGCGAGCCCCAGCAGAGCACGACTCGCATTGGCGGCCGACTGGGTGCGCTCGAGGGCGAACTCATAGCTCCCAGTCGGGTCGGCTAGGGCCTCGTCCTCATCGGCATCCAGGATGCTGAGCATGGCCTCGAGAGCGGGCTCGCGGGCTTCAGCGGGGCCACTGACGACAACGGCGCGAAGAGCGTCACATGCGCGCGGATCGGGCCGATTGGCGAGCCCGCGGGCAGCGGCGATGGTCACCTCGGTCGCGTCGGCGCCGAGAGCAGCTACCAGGTACGGCACAGGATCGTCCGTCTCCAGTTGGGAGATCATCCAGGTCAGGGCGGCTCGCTGGGGAGCGGGAAGCTCCGCGGCCTCGTCGGCGAGGACACCCAGCGCGTCTTCGCCGACGACCTCCTCGACGAACCGCAGCGCCGTCGAGAGGAGGATGGGGTCAGATGACGTGAGGCCGCGCAACACCATTGGCACGTCCGCGTCCGAGCCGAGGCGGGCGATGCCCGCGACGGCCGCGAGGCGCTGGGCGTCAGCGATCTGCACCGGCTGGGGAGGCACTAGGACTGTCCGGTAGACGTCGAGGGCGGTGGATTCATCGCCCCGGGCCTCCAGGCGCTGCGCCACGCGAAGAGCGGAGTCGACGGCGGCCCACCGCTCCGCTTCGGAGCCGCTGCCCGCGACCTCGGCGCACAGGCCCAAGCTCCGGGTCGTGCCCACGCTTCCGAGGGCGCGGATAGCCGCCACGCGGACCTCGCCCTGGGACGCGCGGACGATGCTCATCAGCCGTCCCTCTGTGCCGGGTTCGCCGCGGTCACCGAGGGCGCGAGTGGCGGCAGTCGCCACGGTTTCGTCGTCGGAGTTCGCGAGTGCAGCGAGGGCGTTGCGGGCGGCAGTGCCGGGGATGCGGCTCAGGGTCATGAGGGCGCGGATCCCCAGACCCGACGAGTCTACCCACTTGCTCAGGGGACGCACCGCCTCGTCGCCGGCCACCCACGACAGGTAGCGGAGCAGTTCCACGCGACCGGCGAGGGGCAGGTCGAGGCCCATGGCCTCGATGAGGGCGAGGGAGACAGCTCTCAGTTCCGCTCCCTCGGCGCGGGTCGTGATGCCAGCAAGGGCACGCTCGGCCGCGCGCACCACACCCGGGTCGTCGTCGCCGAGCAGCGCGGCGACCGGCAGTACGGCGGCGGCCCCCATGCCGGGGGCTGTCTCCCACGCCGTCCGCCGGGCCTCCGTGTCGTCGCCCGAGAGGGCCGCAGTGAGGGCCTCGGGGCTCGGGGGTTGGGCGATGGCCGCCAGGGCGAGCATCGCAGCGACGGTGATCGTGGTCCACAGGAATCTCGGCATTGGGCTTCTCCTCACAGGTGCCACGGCGCCCGATAGGGCCGATTGAGCCAGCGGTTGGCTTCATCGTCGCCGATGAAGCGCTCTGCCACGGGGTCCCAGCTCAGCTTGCGGCCTAGGCGGAAGGCGATGTTGCCAAGGTGGGGCGCGCTGGTGGAGCGGTGGCCGATAGCCACATCGCTCGTGGGCCGCTCACGGCTGGCGATACAGTTCATCCAGTCGTCGCCATGGGAGATGCCGGGACCCAGGACGAACTCGTCCTCGCCGATGGGCTCGTCATCCGCATCCTCGGGCTCGATGATGTACTTCTCGCGATCCACGAACAGCCGACCGTCAGATCCCTCGAAGTACATCCCGTACTCCCGGTTCTCCCCAAGGGGCAGCGGATCGGGCGGCGGCTGGGACCAGATCATCGTGTAGGTCGGGTACTGGTAGGTGATGGTCATCGTCTCGGGCATGTCGTAGACGCCGTCGTTGGCGTACCGGCCGGTCGCCTCGATGGATAGCGGCCCATCCTCGCCTGTGCCCCAGTGGATGATGTCGATGAGATGGGTGCCCCAGTCGGTCAGGCGGCCCCCGGAGTAATCCCAGAACATTCGGAAGTTGCCGAATCGCAGTTGGTGGTACGGCACCCACGGCGCGGGCCCTAGCCACATGTCCCAATCGAGCTCCGGCGGGATGGCCTCCGGCTCAGGCCAGCCGCCCCCGGAGCCGCCACCGAACCACGTGTGGCAGGTGTGGACCTTGCCGATGCGTCCCGAGCGCACGAGTTCCACGGCATGGCGGATGTGCGTCTGGTTGCGCTGTTGCGTCCCCACCTGCACGACCCGGCCATAGCGCCGGGCGGCAGCCACCATTGTCTTTCCCTCATCGATGAAGAGGTGAAGGGGCTTCTCGCAGTAGACGTCCTTGCCTGCCTCGCAGGCCATGATGGTGGGGAGGGCGTGCCAATGGTCCGGCGTGGCGATCACGACGGCGTCTACGTCGTCGCGGTCCAGCACGTGGCGGAAGTCCCGGTAGACATCGGCACTCCCGCCTGCCGCCTCCACAACCCCCGCCGCGCTCTCGGCCCGGCCGAGATGCACGTCGCAAACCGCCACGACGCGGCAACGGGGATTGCGGGCGAAGCCATTGAGGTGGCCGCTGCCCATGCCTCCCAGTCCGATGTGGCCGATCCGAACCGGGGCGTCGGCGCCGGGCACTTGGGCCCTGGCGGCAGCGTGGGTCCAGGCCGTGCCCGCGACCGCTGCCCCTGCAGCGAGTCGTTGCAGGAAATCCCTACGGGTGACGGTCCTGCGCTTAGGCAATGTCGTCCCTCCTCGGTGGGGGTGTAGGCGTTTCTTCACTGGGGTTCGCAGGCATCCCTGCGCGGCCGCGCTCGCTACGTCAGGAGCCGGCACAGGAACCTGCACGGCTCGCTGCCGCCGCTGGAGAGAGCGGAGGAGGCCACCCTCACCTCGACCTTGCGGCCGAGGGCCATCTGGATGTGGCGCTTCACGTGGCCAGCGCAGCAGTAGCAGTAGGTGATGGAGATCGGTTGGGTGAGGAGCGGCAGGCACGGGCAGTCGTAGGCCATGAGTCCGTCGGGGAAGAACTGGACGAGGACCATCCCGTCCTCGACCTCGGTGACGCTGTGCCCGAAGACGAATCGCGCCTCGTTCGCCGCACGTACCCGCTCGCCGAGCGTCTCGTTATCGCGCGCGATGGCCCTGGAGATCGTCGCCCGCTTGCCCCCGAGGCAACAGGCGCAGCGCTCGCGGACCGCCCGTCGGGTCTCGAAGTCGAGTTCGCGGTCCATGCGCTCCATGGCGCCGAAGAGCCAAGCGGCGCGCTCCTCCTTGGAGCAGCCGCCGCGAACCTCGATCCCACCCTCGAGGATGCGCTCTCTCACGTCGGCCGGTACGCCCTGCTTCTGGAGCGCCGCGGCGAGCTTCCGCACGCGGCTTTCCTCGTAGTCCTGCACCAAATCCCTCCCACCGTTGTCTCGTGGTGCGGCACTTCGCCGGTTTCGGCCAGTCACCTCGCTCGCCCCATGCCCGAGGTTGTGGAAGGGCCGGTAGGGGCGTACACTGGAGGTCTGAGGGCTCGAACCTCGCAAGGCAGCGTCGACGGAGGTGGCTGATATGAAGTGCTCGGTCGCGGCAGCGGTGATCGGGGTCGGGATCGTCCTCAGCGGGTCGTCCGCCCAAGGGAGCCAGACCGTCCTCGGCGTCGACGGGACACGCTTTACCGTCAACGGCGAGCCGGCCTTCCTGTTGGGGATCAGCTACTACGGCGGCGCGGCAGCCCCTTCGGAGACCGTCCGCGAGGACTTCCGGGACCTGGCTGATCTCGGCGTCAACTGGGTTCGGGTCTGGGCCAACTGGGCCTCCGGTGACGAGAACACCTCGGCAGTGACCTCGGAGGGCGAACCGCGAGAGCCGTACTTCAGTCAGCTCATGGAGTTGGTTCGGGTCGCGGACGAGCGGGGCATAGTCGTCGACGTGACCCTCGCGAGGGGCGCTGACGTCGGGGGCGAGGGTGAGGGGCTCGGCGACGTCGCCGCTCATTGCCGCGCGGCCGCCGTTCTGGCGGAGGCGCTGAGGGAGTTCGATAATGTCTACATCGACATGGGGAACGAACGAGACATCGGTGACGCGCGGTTCGTCTCCTACGAGGAACTGGCCCAGATCCGCGCGGCCATCCGAGAAGTGGATCCCCATCGGCTGATCACCGCGTCGAGCGTAGGCGACTGCAGCGAGGGCGAGCTTCGCGGCCACCTGGAGGTTGCTGAGGCTGACTTCATCTGTCCTCACAGGCAGCGGGGCGCTGACAGCCCGGCCCAGACGGAGGCTGCCACCAGAGAGTACCTGCGGACGATGGCCGAGATAGGTCGCCTCGTGCCCGTGCATTACCAGGAGCCCTTCCGGCGGGACTACGGCTCGTGGCAACCCGATGTCGAGGGGTTCCTGACCGACCTGAGAGGGGCCCTCCGTGGCGGGGCGGCCGGGTGGTGCCTCCACAATGGCTCACCGAGGGATGGCTACAATGGGCCGGCCCGCTCCTTCGATCTTCGACCCGGGCAGCCGCGGCTCATGGAGCAGCTCGATGAGGTGGAACTCGAGGTCCTGAAGCGGATGCGCGAGCAGGTGGAGGAGTACTGGCAGCCTTAGCGGCCGCCCCAACGAGGAACCTCCCTCCCTGTCTTCGAACGAACGCCATGAGTCAGCAGGCACGTCACAGGAGGCTTCTCTGGCTATGGGAATCAGTATCGGTCTCGTCGGCCTGGGACAGTTCGGAAGCGTCTTCGCCGACATGTTCATGAGCCATCCTCTCGTTGACCGCGTCGCGCTCTGCGACCGTGAGCCAGAGCGCATGACGCCATTCGCGGAGAAGGAGAGCTGGCGCGCCAAGCTGCGGCCGACGGATCTCTACGGCTCCTTGGACGACATCCTCAGCACCGATCTCGACGCCCTCGTCGTCATCACCCAACCGTGGCTCCACGCCGATCAGTGCGTTCGCGCCATGGAGGCGGGCAAGCACGTCTACAGCGCGGTGCCCATCGTCTGCCTCCCCGATGGGGAGGAGATCCTGGAGTGGTGTGACCGCATCGTGGAGACCTGCCGCCGCACGGGCCTGCGCTACATGCTGGGCGAGACTACCTACTACCGTCCGCAGGCCCAGTTCTGCCGAAGGATGGCGGCGCAGGGGTTATTCGGTGACTTCGTCTACGCGGAAGGCGAGTACTTCCACGATGTGGACTCACCCGGCTGCAACCTGCGGGTGGTTCAGCAGCTTCGAACTGAGAGCTCCTCGGGCCAGGAGTGGCTCGTGCAATCGGCTAAGTACCGCGAACGCGGCGCTGAGAGCGGGCCCATGCACTACCCGACCCACTCGACCTCGGGGCCGGTCTCCGTCATGGGGGCACATGCCCTCAAGGTGACGGGTTACGGGTACCGTAATCGCAACGGGGACGACCATTTCGGGGGCGAGATCAGCAACGAGACGGCGCTGTTCGAGATGAGCAACGGGGCTGTGGTGCGGATCTGCGAGTTCCGGGAGTGCGCGGGAGAGCTTGGGCTGGATGGCGAGACCTTCCGCATCATGGGCACCCAGGGCACCTTCCGGGAGAACCAGTGGATCTGCAACCACCGGGACGTGCCTCCCGCGGACGCGTCCCGCTTCGAGCGAGTGAGCCTGACCGATGAGGAGATGTTCGAACCCCTCCCCCCCGAGGTTGCGGAGGCGTTCAAAGCCGCCCTCGGGATGGAGGGTGAGGGGGACTTCATCCCCTCGGGCCACGGGGGATCGCACCCGTACCTGGTTCATGAGTTCGTCGATGCGGTGGCCCATGACCGTCATCCGGCGATCAACGCCTGGGAGGCGGCGCGCTACATGGCGATGGGCGTCATGGCCCACCAGTCGGCGCTGAGGGACGGCGAGCGGCTCGCGGTGCCGGACTGGGGCGACGCGCCGTAGAGCGGAGCCGCCGTGGCGCCTGACGGCTCAGGGGCCCGGCCAGGACCAGGCCCCCGGTGAACGCGTCAGGTGGGTTGTGTCTAGGCAGGGTCTTCCGTGGGCTCGGTGGAGTCAGCGGAGTCGGCGGGCGCGATGGGATCGTACCCCCACTCCGTGATAGCCTCCTGACACTCGGGGCGAAGCAGGAACTCCACGAACTCCCGCGCCAGCTCCGGGTCACGGGCGGTGGTCAGCACGACGGCCTGAGCGTTCATCCCACCGTGGACCTCCTCCGGCACTGTGCAGACCACTTCGGCCTTGCCGGTGGTCGCACGCTGAGGGTCGGCTTCCGTCCACGACTCGTCGGTGCAGGCGCCGAAGACGAACGTGGCGTCGGCCTTGCCGTTGAAGACGAGATCCTTCGCCTGGGCTGGTTGCGGCATTCGGAGGATCCGGCCGCTCGACTCAAGCGCCTCCCAGACCCCGGCGGCCCTCATGGCCTTCTCCGCCGCCTGGCCGATAGCCAACTCGTCGGTGCAGATGGCGACGGTCCGCACGTCGTCCTTCGCCAGGTCCTCGATGGACGAGATCCCCAGCGGGTTGCCGGTTGGCACGACAAGCCGGAGGGACTGCTTCAGGAAGGACGTCGGCTCGCCGTCGCACAGTCCAGCATCGACGACGGATCGGGTCTCGCGTTCGCCGAGGCCCAGATAGATGTCCAGCTTGAGTTGGCCATCACAGACGGCTCGGGTGAGAGGATCGATGTTCCGGACGTCCTCCACGAAGGTCACGCCCGGGTGCTCGGCGATGAAGAGGGGCTTACAGGCCTCGTATGCCGGCACCAGACCACACGGAACACCTATTAGGAGCTCTGCGCCTTCCGTTGATGTCGCGACGGGCACCGTCCCGACGGTGGGCGCGGCTGGCTCGGAGCTCTTAGGCGCGCCGCAGGACGCAACGAGCAGGGCGCACGTGGAGAGGCTGATGGCTAGTGTCACGGTGAGTCGGCGCATCGGGGACCTCCTGATGGTTGTGCTATGGCAGAGATTGGCCACAGGCGAGCAGTGCCCTTCCTCATGACGCTGCGCTTGCGTGCAGGGAGCACGAAGCCATCGAGGAATCAGTAGCGCCTCTAGGCGGAGTCGGCGGATCATCCCTCGACCAAGCGCACGATTCGGAGGCGACCCTTGATCATCGCGCTGCTGCTCAGTACCACGCTGTTCGGGCCGGCGGATCGCACCATCACTCTAGGCGATGACGGAGTGCTCCGCTGGGAGGACTCGGGCAACGAGGTGGCCCTGTTCGGCGTGAACATCTACCCGGCGTTCTACGCGGAGTACCAGGAGCTGAAGGCGCGGGACCTGGACATCAGGGCCGAGATCGAGTCGGATCTCGACCAACTCGCGCGCCTGGGTTTCGACCTCATACGGGTCCACTGTTTCGACCGGGAGTTCTCGACAGCCGATGGGGCGCTCGTAGAGAACGAGCGACTCGCCCTGATGGACCATCTGATCGCCGAGGCCAAGGCACGGGGGATCTACACGATGCTGACGCCCATCGCCTGGTGGCCCACGCCGGGCGATGAGGGGGGCTTTTCTGGCCACATCCCCATGGCGGACATGATCGCCGATCCCTCGACATGGCCCATCCAGCAGCGATTCCTCGCCGAGTTCGTGCAGCACGTCAACCCGGAGACGGGGCTGGCCTACAAGGATGACCCCGCTATCGTGGCCTTCGAGACGATCAACGAGCCTATCCCGCCCCACGGTACGCCCGACGAGGTCGTGATCGGACACATCAACGCCCATGTGGCGGCGATCCGAGGGACAGGCTGCACCAAGCCCATCTTCTACAATGGCTGGGGGGGCCGGCTGGCGGCCGTCGCGGCGTCCGAGGCCGATGGGTGCACCTTCGGCTGGTACCCAACGGGGCTCCAGAGCGGTGGCTCCCTCCTCGGTGACTGCCTTAGCTCCGTTGACCGCCTGGACTACGCACATGACCCGGTGCTGGAGGGCCTTGCCAAGGCGGTCTATGAGTTCGATGCGGCGGACGTTGCCTCAGGAGTGCTGTACCCCGCTATGGCGCGCTCCTTCAGGGCAGCGGGCATCCAGTTGGCGGCCCAGTTCCAATACGACATGACCGCGACGGCGCACCACAATGCCCACTGGCCCACCCACTTCCTCAACCTGTTCTATGCGCCTCAGCGCGCAATGGCAATGATGGTTGCTAGCCAGGCCTTCCATCGTCTTCCCAGAGGCGGGACCTACGCCGCCCATCCCGAGGGTGACCAGTTCGGGGCATTCCGGGTAAGCCACGAAGAGAACCTCACGGAGATGATCGCCGAGGACGCCTTCCTCTACAGCGCCGACACTCAGTCGGCGCCTCCCAACATGGCGTCCCTGACTCTCATCGCGGGCGTGGGCTCATCGCCCATCGTGCTCTACGAGGGTACCGGCGCGTACTTCGTCGATCGCCTCGAGGCGGGGCGCTGGAGGTTGGAGGTCCTGCCCGATGCGGTGTGGGTGGACGATCCCTTCAGCAGCCGATCTATCAACGATGAGACGGCGCGTGTGCTCCACCGGGAGCGGGCTATGACCCTGAGGCTGCCCGACCTGGGCGCGGACTTCCGAGCGACTATGGCGGGGCGTGAACAGGCCGCCACGGACGGGCGCATCGTTGTCACTCCCGGCGTCTGGGAGCTCCGTGCAGTCGGCCTCCCCGCGGGCGAGGCGACTGCGGGCCTGCGGCTACCGCCGAGCAGCGATCGTCCCGCCACCGTGAGGGTTCCTCATCCCGAACTGCTCCCTTCCGGCCGGGACTGGGCGGTACCCACCACCGTGGCGGCCGCTCGGGACGCCTCGGACGTGATGGTCGGATGGGATGGGGGGAGTGTGCCAGCCCGAGAGACGGGGCCGTACACGTACGAGGCCACCGTCCCGGGCACCGCCCTGGTGGGCGAGACCTTCGCGTACTGGATCGAAGCGACCGTAGGTGGGATCCGCACGCGTTTCCCCTCGGGCCTACCTGTGGAATCAGGGGCCGTCGCCCCTCCCCTCTCGATCCTCAGCCTCGACGCGGCGCCCCCCGTTCGGCAGGGCCATGATGGGGCTCATGCCACTTCGCGGCTGGTCGAGGACGATGAAACGGGAGAGCGGGCGCTCGAGCTGTCCCTGGACTCCCTGGAGAACCGGACCTGGGTCGATGTACGCATCCCCGTTGACCTCGGTGACAATGATCTCAGTGAGTACCGAGCGCTGTGCCTCCGGCTCAAGCGAGGCCAGCCCGTCACAAGGCGCATCGAGGTCGCCCTTGCCATGGGTGAAGAGGTTGGCTATGGCGCTGTTGTGGACGTTCCCGCCGAGTGGGAGGAGGTCCGCCTGCCGCTCGACAGGCTCTCCCCTCTGTGGCAGACCAACGTCCCGCTCGACCTGGACCGCGTGATCGCGCTGCACGTCGGTTACGGCACTTACACCCTGCCCAACAGCATCTCCGGTCCTCACTCGGTGCTGCTGGCCGACGCCTGGCTGGACCCCCAGCCCGAGCGCGAGTGGCGGGTACCGGTACTCCGGGAGGGAGCCCCTCTCGTGCTGTTCGACGGCTGGTCGGCTGGGCTGCGGATCAGCGGCCAGCCAGGGATACTGGCGGGCGGCTGCCCGGGTTCGGAGGCGGGCTCGTTGGCTCTCCGACTCACAGCGCCGACAGGCTTTCCCGGGAATGGCTCCGCCTCGGCCGAGATCGCCCTCGCCCGCCGACTACGTTTCGTACAGGAGGAGGCGGCCACGTACCGCACCCTGTGCCTGCTCGTCCGCAGCGGCGAACCACGTAGCACGCAGGTTGAGGTGGTGCTCAGGGAACACGACCGCGCGGCGTTCGGCGCCGAGGTGGACCTCACCGAGCAGTGGCGAGTGGTGCGGCTGCCTCTCGATGAGCTCAGGCACTTCGGCCATTGGGAGGGTCCCGCCAACCGTGGCCATGAAGGGGATCGCCTGAACCCCGGTCGGATCGCTTCGCTGCACCTGACCTTCGGGGCGTGGCTGTACCCGGATTCGCCGGAGAGCGCCCATGCTGTGGAGATCGGGCGAGTGTGGTTGGAAAGATGATCGGAGCTGCTTCGGGTGAACCCGTTTCTCGGTTACACTGCAGCTAGAGCTATTCGGTCCACCAATCCGTGAATAGACCAAGGAGGTATGCGAGTGAAGAGGCACTTACGCTGGGCCCCCGCGGCCCTGCTGCTGACCCTTGCCGTGGCTATGGTGGCTGCGGCCGGCTGTCAGCAGTCGGACCAGGGGGATACGGCAACGGTGGACGTGGTTCCGCCGCTGCCCGTGCAGAGTGTGGCGCCGGCAGATGTCACGGCGATGGTCGGCCAACCCGCGCCTTCCTTCGCTTGCGCGGCGATCGACGGCGAGGAGATCGACCTCCAGGAGTACCTTGGCAAGCAGGTGATCCTCCTCGCATTCTGGACGCCTACATGCCCGAGCTGCCAGCAGGCGCTACCGGAGCTCGTGGACATCCTGGAGGAGTTCGAGGACGAGCAGCCCGTCGACGCTGAATCGGAGGCCGTCGAGAGCGAGGCGGAGGGCACAGCCGCTGAGGAGCCAGCCGTGGAGAGCGGGGCCGATGAGGGGAATGCCGAGTCAGCCCCGGCCGAGAGCGAGGCTGCTCCCGAGTTAGCGGACTTCGCGTCTATTACCGTCTACCTAGGCGAGGACACCGAGGCGCCGAGTGAGTACGTCGAGGCACACGGCTTCGAGTTCCCTGTCGTTGCCGACAAGGGTGGCACGCTCAAGGAGATCTACGAGGTTAGTGTGACGCCGCAGATCGTGCTCATCGGCGTGGACGGTTCCATTCAGGCCATCTACCAAGGCTGGGCTTCGACCCACGGGTCAACTGTCAGAGATCAGTTGCAGCGGTTGAGGGCGGGAGAGGACATCAGCGGAGACGCGGCAAGCCTGTCCATGGGCGGCGGTTGAGGGATCTAAGCCTCGGGTCTCCGGGAGAGACCCTTCACAGAGCGAAGAGATGACAGAGCCCCTCGGCCGTTCGGTTGGGGGGCTGTCTGTTCTCTTGCTACCCGCCCAACGCCTCGTGGGCCCGGTACGAGCTACGGACGAAGGGGGCGGAGGCAACGAAGGCAAAGCCCTTCTTCCTCGCCGCCTGGCCAAACTCCTCGAACTCCTGCGGCGGCACGAAGCGCGCGACGGGCAGATGCCTCGGGGAGGGCTGTAGGTACTGGCCAAGAGTCAGGAACTCGCAGCCGACACCTCGTAAGTCATCCATTACCTGAAGCACCTCCTCGTACTCCTCGCCTAGCCCCAGCATGATGCCGCTCTTCGTGGGCATATCCGGCGCGAGGGCGTGGGCATGCGCCAGGACATGAAGGGACCGTCCGTAGTCGGCGCCAGGGCGGACCTCGGGATACAGTCGCGGCACCGTCTCGACGTTGTGATTGAAGACGTCGAGGCCCGCCTCGACAACGGCGTGTACGGCCGCCTCGTCGCCGAGGAAGTCGGGGACCAGGACCTCGATCGTTGCCTCCGTCAACGCCTCGCGCACGGCTCGAACGGTGGTCGCGATATGGGCTGCGCCGCCGTCGGGCAGGTCGTCCCGCGTCACTGAGGTGATGACCACGTGACTCAGGGCGAGCTCCCGTGCCGCCGCCGCGACGCGCTGAGGCTCGGTGGGGTCGAGGGCCTCTGGCGGCCCTCCGTCCACTGCGCAGAAACGACAACCACGCGTGCAACGCTCGCCCATTAGGAGGAAGGTCGCGGTGCCGCTGTGGTAGCATTCGCCGATGTTCGGGCACTTGGCGTTCGCACACACGGTGCTCACGCCGTGGCGGGCGAGTCGAGCGCTGGTCTCCTTGCCCAGGCTGGATTTCCGTACCTTCACGCGCAGCCACTCGGGCATCCTACAGGGTCCCGTTGACAAAGTGCTGAGCTCCTATCCACTCCAGGGTCGGCCCTGCCATTGTACCACTTGCCCTCGGGTGACACCCGGCGGCCGCTGTGCTACAGTCCCGGTTGCGTGCCACGGCGCTCCGAGCGGGTGTCGCGGACGTCCTCGCCAGATAGGACGGCGTGGTGTGGCACGAGCGGATGCAGCCCTGAATGACCACCAGCGGGGCCCAGGCCCACGAGAGGACAGGGAACGTGGACGAGCACAAGCAGAAGGTGCTGGAGGACCTCATCGACATGTCGCACCGGCTGGGCCAGCCGGAGCGCGAGTTGGTGATCCTCGGCGAGGGCAATACCTCCGCCAGAGTGAGTGACGAGAGCTTCTATGTGAAGGCCAGCGGCACCCAGTTGGAGACGATCGACGCGGGCGGTTTCGTGGAGGTCTCCACGGAGCGAGCCCTCGCCATCCTCGATGAAGATGATCCCTCGGACGAGCGGATCATCGAGCTGCTGCGGGAGTCGGGCGTCGACGGCAGCGGCCTCGTCCCGTCCGTGGAGACGATCCTGCATGCGAGCCTGCTGAGCATGCCGGGCATCAACTTCGTCGGGCACACTCACCCCATCGCCGCCAATGCGATCCTGTGCTCCGAGAACCCCGAACTGCTCGTCGGCAACCGTATGTTCCCCGACGACATCGTGTGCACGGGCCCCTCGGCTGTCTACGTTCCTTACACCGATCCAGGGGTGAAGCTCGCCAAGGCCGTCCGGGAGGGCGTGCAGCGCTATGTGGAGGAGAACGGCTTCCTGCCGAAGCTGATTCTCATGCAGAACCATGGCATCATCGCACTCGGCAAGACCGCGAAAGAGGTCGAGACGATCACCAACATGCACGTGAAGTCGTGCCGTATCGCGCTGGGAGCGCTCGCCGTCGGGGGCATCAACTTCCTCACCCCGGCCAATGTGGAGCGCATCTTCAACCGACCGGACGAGAAGGCGCGAGAGGCGATGCTGTTCGGTACTCGCAAGGATGGTTACTCGAAAGGGGATGGCTGAGACCATGGCAGACAAGCAGCTAGCGTGGCGACTCCACGGAGCGGGCGTTGAGAATCTCGGTGGACCCAACGGCCCGGAGGAGATACCGGTGGGCAAGCCCGGGCCAGACCAGGTGCTGGCCCGGGTGGACGCCTGCGGGCTGTGCTTCTCCGACCTGAAGATCATCCGCCAAGGCGGCGACCACCCGCGGCTCTACCATCGCAATCTGGCCGAGTCTCCCGTCATCATGGGGCACGAGGTGGCGCTGACCGTCGTCGAGGTCGGCGATGACCTGAAGGGCACATACGAGCCCGGTCAGCGTTACGTGGTGCAAGCCGACGTCTACTACCAAGGCAAGAACCTGGCGTTCGGCTACATGCTCCCGGGCGGGTTCGAGCAGTACGTGCTCCTGGGTGACGAGGTGCTGCGGGGCGATGCGGGCAGCTACCTCATCCCCATTGAGCGCGACACGACGGGACATGCTCAGGCGGCCTTGGCGGAGCCGTGGGCGTGCGTGGTGCGCGCTTACAAGGCGGAGCCGCGTACGGCGCTGGCGCCTGGCGGCGTAGTGTGGTTCGTCGGCGGCACAACGGCCGCGGGTGAGGTGCCGGTCCTGGGCGATCAGTTCGAGACGCCCGAGCACCCCAAGGCCATCGTCACGACCGATGTGGCGCCTGAACTGCTGGACGAGATCAAGCGCAAGTGCGCCGCCTGGGGCACCGAGCAGATCAGTCGCGATGGAGTCGGCGTCGATGGTATCGAGGCGCTCGTCCAGGAGTTGGCGCCGGAGGGCTTCGATGACATCATCCTCATCGGGGCCTCGGATGCGGCTTTCGTTGAGAAGGCGGCATCCACGGTGGCGCGCGAGGGCGTTGTCGCCCTGGTCGGTCCGGCGGAGAGCCTGCCCGTGAGCCTCGATGTGGGCCGGGTGCACTACCACTACACGTGGCATCTCGGAACGCCCGAGCCCAACGTGGGCAAGGCGTACAAGCCGGCTCGGACGTACGGCTGGCTGCCGGGTGGCAAGGCATGGTTTGTAGGCGCTGCGGGGCCCATGGGACAGATGCACGTCCAGCTCGCGGTGGAGTCGGATGCGCCGCCCAAGATGGTCGTCGGCACGGACATCGATGACCAGCGGCTGGAGCACCTCCGCAAGCGCCTATGCGAGACGGCGCGGTCGAAGGGCATCGAGCTGATCCTCTTCAACCCCCAGAAGGTGGAGGGCGGCGAGGCGGCCCGCTTCAAAGAGCTCGCTCCCGAGGGCTTTGACGATGTCATCGTCCTCGCTCCGGTGGCGAAGATAGTTGAGGCGTCCTGGCCCTATCTCGGCCAGAATGGCGTCATGAATGTCTTCGCCGGGCTGCCGACTGGCACCATGATCCACATCGACATCGCGCCGGCCGGGACCAAGGGCCAGCGGCTACTCGGGACGAGCGGCTCGACCCCGGAGGATCTGGCTGAGACCCTCTCCTACACGGAGACGGGGAAGCTCAACACGAACCTCTCCGTGGCGGCCATCGGCGGGATCGAGGCTTTCAAGGACGGCATTGTCGCCACCCAGGCGGGCAGCTTCCCTGGCAAGATCGTCTGCTTCCCTCACATCAACATGCCCCTGACCGGCCTGCCCGAGTTGGCGGAGGCGAAGCCGAACGTGGCCGCCAAGCTAGGGCCGACGGGCGAATGGACCATCGAGGCGGAGCGGGAGTTGCTCAAGGAGGCGAAGCACAATGCCTAGGGGCGGGGTCCTGGAGGGCCGGAAGGCCGTCGTGACCGGTGGCGCCCAGGGCTTGGGTGAAGCCATCTCGGAGCGACTGGCCGCTGAGGGCGCCGACGTCGCTATCGGCGACATTCAGGGAGACGCGTGTGAGGCGCTCGCCGAGCGGCTCGCGGCCACCTACGACGTCAAGGCGATCGGCGGCGCGGTTGACGTTACCCGCGAGGATCAAGTGCAGGCGTACTTCGAGCGCGCCGACGCCGCATTCGGCGGCCTGGACCTCCTCGTGGCGAACGCGGGCATCCTGCGCGCCCACGCCATCGACGAGTTCCCCCTCGAGGATTGGCGGATGACTCTCGAGGTGAACCTGACCGGGTACATGATCGCCGCTAAGCAAGCCGCCCGGCTGATGATCCCCCGCAAGCGCGGCGCCATCGTGCAGATTAACAGCAAGTCGGGCAAGAAGGGCAGTTTCCGCAACTCCGCCTATGCCGCGTCGAAGTTCGGCGGCATAGGCCTCACCCAGAGCATCGCCCTCGACCTGGCTCCCTACGGGATCCGGGTGAACTCCGTCTGCCCGGGCAACCTCCTCGACTCACCCCTCTGGGTCAACAGCCTCTATGACCAGTACTCCAAGCGCCTCGGCATCACCCCCGAGGAGGTCAGGAGGAAGTACGAGCAGCAGGTCCCCCTCGGTCGGGGCTGCAGCTACGACGATGTGACGAGCCTCGTCGTGTTCCTCGCATCGGACCAGGCATCGTACATGACCGGTCAGGCGATCAACGTCACCGGCGGCCAGGAGATGCGCTAGCACCGCCAGTGGGCGTGGGCGCGGCAACCTCCTCCGCGCCCACGCCGGCTCCCTCGGGGAGGGGCCTCCATGCGGCTGGAGTTCATCAGCCCCTTCGTCCACTCGGCGCATTCGGTGCTGGAGACCCTACTGGGGGCCGCCCCGACCCGCGGCGAACCCTCCCTACAGGGCAAGGGCTTCCATGTATCGGAAGTACTGGCAATGGTGGGGGTGGTGGGCGACATAGAGGGCACGGTCATCTGTAGCATGACCCGGACCGTCGCCCTGGGTATCTCGGGGCGCATGCTCGGAGGAGCGCGTCTCCGCGAACTGGGCGATCTGGGCCGGTCAGCCATCTCGGACCTGGCCACGATGATCAGCCGGGACGGCGCCGCGGAGCTGTGCGGCACGGGCTTCGAGTGCGAGACAACGCCCGCCACCGTGATCGAGGGCGGGCGCATGCGAGTGACGACCGTCGAACGCACCCTCTGCGTTCCCATCGAGAGCGAGCTCGGGACGCTCCTCATCATCGTTGACCTGCGCGAGGCCACCGGGCGGTAGCTGTTATCGTTGGGGAGGAGTCTCCCACGTGAGGGTCAGTTCGCCGCTGACCCGCGTCTCCCCCGTAGCCCCATCCCGCACCGCGATGGCTAGACGCGCATCGGGCTGGGCCGCCAGGTCCCAGTCATCAGCCTGCCTCGTCGAGTTGCGCCGGGCGAAACACCAGGTCCAGCGGCCGTTCGCGAACAGGGAGTAGCCCTCGACATCCCCGGCGCTGCCCTCGGGAGTGGCGGCGAGCCAAGCCGGAGGCGGCTCCAGAGTGCGCAGGTAGGCCGTAACGTGGCTGATGGCCGGCGCGTCGAGTAGGCCCGTGTGGACCGGATCGTTCGTGAGCCTATGCTCCAGCAGGCCCTGGCTGCCCTCGGGCCATAGGGCTAGACGAGGTGAGAGGGCTTCGCCCTCGCTTTCACCGATGGTATGGCAGCTGCGGCATGCCCCCTCGAAGGCCGTTCGGCCCAGGCCGGGGTCGCCCCTGAGGGGAGAGGCCTCGTCCACGTGGAGGATGCCCCCGTTGTGGGCTGAGCCCAGCAGGCCGTCGTGCGCTCCCACGGGCCCCCCACCCGCCGCGGCGTTGCGATAGAGGGGGGGAGTGCCGGTGTCGAATGCCGGGACACCCTCTACAGGCGCCAGATCGGCGGCGATCCTCAGGTGCCGCAGTGGCCCCGCCCCGAGAACCCAGGCGTCGCAGCCCACAGTACCCCCGTAGTCCAAGGCTCGCAGCGCCCCCGTCCGCACTCGGGCATCGGGCCCGATACAGACGGCGACGCGATCCTCCCGGGATCGTTCAACCCACCCCGCCCCATCCGGGTACCAGCGACCCGGGTTCGTCTCCACTCGCCCCGACCCGTCCGCGTAGGACACGGCAAGGGCGAAGCGCTCCCACCCCGAGGACGCGGCAAGAACCGCTGGCGGACCATCCCCCGACAGGGGCACCGTGACGGGACTCGTCACGCGCCAGCGGGCATCGGTGGGCTCTCGGGCTGGCCTCTCTAGGAAGGCGACGGGCAAGGAGGCGGTGGGCTCTGGGTCCGCGTGCGGCAGCGCGGAGGAGGCCTGGCGTGACTCGCGGCCGATCGGCGTGGGCGGACCATCGGGGCGCATCTCCGCGGCCCGATTCGCCAGGAAGGCAGCCTCCTCGCCCCGCCCCTCGGACTCCGCCTCCGCGGCGGCCAGGAGCAACTCCCCCGCATAGCGGTTCGAACACTCCGCCAGCCACGTCAGGGCCGTGCTGTCGCCCGGGTGCCAGGCCCGCAGCCATGCGGCGTTGGCCCGCGCTCGCTCGAACTCTCCGCGGTCATAGAGTTCCATGGCGCGGACGAGCTCTTGCTGGTATCGCTCGTACTCGCGGCCTCGCGGACCGTAGGGTCCTGTCGTGAAGAACAGAGCCTCGCGCATGTTCCGCACGAAGACGACCTGGACCGCGGGCACGGCCGCTTGCCACGTCGCGCGCGCCTCGCTTTCGGTCCTCCACGCGTTCTCGGCAGGCAGGATCATCGTCTCGAGACCGCGTTCGAGAACCGCATCGAGCTTCTTGCGGATGTGCGCCACGGCGTGGATCTCGCCCTGGCGGTCCACGGCGCCCGTCACCGCGACTGTGGATAGCAGCGGGGTGTTCGTCACCGATGAGTAGAGGGCACACCCGAGAGCGACGCCCGCCGAGTCTCCGGCAACCCTCCGCGCGTCCCGGATGAACTCCAGCCGGAAGTCCATGCTGGCTGGGAAGGATTCCGGTAGAGGGAAGTCCGGATCGCCACGTTGCTCCGCAAGCCAGTCCACGGAGTCGCGGATGGTCGCGCGCATCTTGTCATCCAGCTCGGCGTTCACATCGAAGTAACCGGACCCGGGCTGGGACGTCAGGGTGATGGGGAAGAGCACGCCCCACTGCTCGCCCGCATCGACATCCACCGCCACGGACAGGGCCATGACGCGTCCAACCTGAGCCGGCGGGCCGTCGGCGCTCTGTTGAGGCTGAGCCGCCAGTGCACATGCCAGACAAGCGGCGAGCGTGAGAAGGGCGAACCGAACGGGCATAGAAGGCCTCCGCGGAGCGAGTGACCTTCTCGATGTTCTCGGCCGGCTGCGAGTACCCTCGCGGGCGCCGGCCGCCGGAGGACGACGCGATGGCGTTTCCAGACATGCCGAGGGAGATAGGGCCCTACAGGGTCACCGACTACCTGGGCGAGGGCTCCCTCGGCCACACGGTTCTCGTTGAGCATGGCGAGGCGGGCTATCGGGCCGTCGCGCGACTGCTGCCTATAGAGCACAGCTACGAGTGCGTCCCTGCGTCTCAGCCCTTCATGGAGGTTGCGACAGTGGTCAGCGCCCTGTCGCACATCGGTTTGGCGGATGTCCTCGAGGTGGCCAGTCTGGGGACCTTCGTTTGTGTTATCGAGGAGGCCGTGCCGGGGGTATCCGTCGCCCAGCGTCTTCGCGAGGGGGGCGCCCTGGATCCGGCAGAAGCGCGACAGGTCATCGCCCAGGTGTTCCTGGCTGTGGATTTCGCCCATCAGCGCCACTTCCCCCACGGGCTGGTGAAGCCCAGCAACGTCTTCCTGATGGATCGCTGCCTGAGCGTGAAGGTGGTCGATGCAGGGCTGCCCGAGCTGTTGCGGCAGGTCGCCCCCGAACGGTACGCGCGCCTGACGGCTTCTCCGTATGCCGCCCCGGAGCTGTGGGGTGGCCGCCCGGCGAGCGTGGCGAGCGACATCTACTCCATTGCGGTCACCTACTATGAGATGCTCACGGGCGCCTTGCCTGAAGGGCTGACGCAGTTTCGCGAGGCGTCCGACGCGGGACGCTTCGACCTGCTGGAACTCGGCACGGCCCCTTCGAACGCGCCGGATCAGGCGCGGGTGGATGGCGTCTGGCCTTACCTGCAGAGCGCTGCCAACCTGCCCGAGCAGCAAGCACGGGTCCTGCAGCAAGCGATGGAGCGGGAACCGGGGCTGCGACCCGCTACGATCCGATCGATGCGGGTGGCCTTCGGATTCGCCAGACCTGCTTCGCCCGAGACGCGAAGGGCCGCGAGCGGCCTCCTGGCTGGCCTTGCCGCAGAGATGGTCGGCCGCATGGAGTACAGCACTCCGGCGCGAGGTGGGGGCGACACCTGCCCGGCCTGCCGTCGCCCTTTGAGGCCGGGCGCCTCGAGCTGTCTCGCGTGCGGGTACGTGATGCCGCCCGAGGACGCTGCGCTGTTCCAGCCGATAGAGGAGCCAAGCCCCGCCCAGACTACGGCGCGAGTCGAGGGCATCGAACTCGCGGACGAGCCCCAGCGCCCAGCGCCGGCGGCTGCGCCCGAGGCCCAGGGTCGTCGCGCTCCGTCCCGTCTTCCCCTCCACGCCGACCCCCTGGCGGAGGTGGAGGCGACGACCGCCATCCACACCGGCGACAAGCGGGTCGACTTCTTCGTGACCCAGGGCGACCGGAACCTTGCGGCGGGTCGCCACGATGACGCCCTACAGAGCTATCGATCGGCCGCAGGCGACACGCCCGCCTCGGCCCTGGCCCACAACCGCGCCGGCGACGTGTTGGCAATGCTTAGGCGGTACCGAGAGGCGCAGCGCCACTACGAGCGGGCCATCGCCCTCAACCCAGGCGACTACGACGCACGCCATGACTTGGGCCGAGTCCTGCTCACCCGGGGCGACCTCCACGGGGCTGCCGGCCATCTCCGGGCCGTCGTTGAGGCAGATCCCTCGCCCGAGCTACGGCTCTCGGCGCTCACGCATCTGGGGTCAGCCTGCTGCGCCCAGGGGGATCTCGAGCAGGCCATCGAGGCGTGGTCTCGGGTGGTCCGCGAGGGTCCGCCCAACGCGCCGGTTCGTTACTCTCTGGGCGTGGCTCTGGCGCGTCTGGGACGGCAGGAAGAAGCGAAAACCCAGTGGCGCGCCGCCCTCACCGACGACCCCAATCACGCGGAGAGCCGTGCCGCCCTGACCCAGGCCGAATCCGCGTACGGCAGCGACTTCATGCGCGTGCAGCGGATGCCCGACGGCCCAGGGCGGGGTGCGTCACTGCTCACCGGCGCCCTGGACATCCTCGGTTCGCTCCTGGGACCCCGCCCCATCTACTGACCCGGAGTGTGGAAGGGCGGCTCCCCCTGTACGCTGTCGACGATGGCCCGGCAGCGGTCGAGCATCGCCTCATCGCCCCACGCCAGGAACCACGTCGCTCCCTCCGCCCCATTGATGCCGCCGGCGGCCATGGGCAACGCCTCCACTCCGGCCAGCACCGCCAGGGCCTCGATCTCGGTGATGATGCGGCCCTGGGAGATCCACAGCTGCGGGATGTCGCTCAAGGCGGGCTCCTGGTCGTTCACTCGCCCAGCAATCTCCCACAAGTCGCCCGCGATGGTCTTCTCGAGTCCCACGGGCGTTAGCTGGAGCGCGTTCTTGCCGATGACGTGGCCCGCGGTATTACCGACGGTGCCGCCCGTACGGTCACCGACTAGCACCCCCGCCATCCGACGGTCGGGCGACAGGGCGTTGGCCCCCTTGATGAGCACATCGCCGGGGCCCAGATCGGCCGCCGCAGCGATCGCGGAGACCCCCTCCAAGGGGACTCCGGCGCGAAGGACTACATCGGGAACCCGCTCGGCGGTCATCGGCGAGGCGCCGCGCACGGGCTGGGTGTTGCCCGTGAGGTAGGTTGGCTTGTCGATAGTTCGGCCCAACACCTCCTCGACGATGTAGGCGTTTGTCGATCCCTTGCAGATGATCACCGTCCCAGTCTCAAGCCCCTTGCGAACCTCGGGCAGCGCAGCGACGGCTCGCGCAATGAGCCGCTTGCCCTCGCTTACCGTCAGGTGAAAGGCGATCTTGGCCATGGATGTGACCCTCCATCCGTGCGTGATGGGATGGTTAGGGGTTCGGCGGCATTGCCTTCGAGCCCTGGTGGCAAGGGACTGATGGCGGTGAGGGCGAATCCGGTGCTCTCAAGCCATCGAAGAGGGAATGCTGCTATGAAGCGCGACTTGATCCAGCGGTTCGAGAACCCCGGCGCCGAGTACCGGGGAAAGCCTTTCTGGAGTTGGAACGGTAAGCTCGAGGCCGAGGAGCTCCTCCGCCAGATCGGCGTGTGCCGTGATATGGGCTTCGGTGGGTTCTTTATGCACTCGCGGACGGGACTCCGGACCGAGTATCTCGGTGATGAATGGTTCGATCTGATCAACCTCTGCGCCGATGAAGGAGAGCGGCTGGGGCTGGAGGCGTGGCTCTATGACGAGGACCGCTGGCCCAGTGGCTCCGCCGGCGGCATGGCCACCGACGATCCCCAGTACCGGATGAAGTACCTGCGTCTCACGCCCCGCCCCGCGGACGAGTTCGCGTGGGATGACTCCCTCGTCGCCGCCTTCGCCTGCGACCTCGATGGGATCGACTATCGCGGCGCCGTGCGTCTGAGCTCTGATACTCCGGCCGCGGAGATCGCCGGGCGAACGGTGCTCTGCTTCACGGTTGAGGAGATGGCGTCCAGCACCTTCTACCAGGGGAATACCTACCTGGACACCATGAACCGAGAGGCAACGGAGCATTTCCTGCAGCTCACCCACGAGCGCTACAAGGCTAAGTGCGGGGACCGGCTGGGCCGGTCCATCAAGGGCATCTTCACCGATGAGCCCCATCGGGGCATGGTGATGTGCGGCTCGGGCATCCCGAACCAGGACTCCGCCTGGCTTGTGCCGTGGACCCCCAAGCTCCCTGACCGCTTCCAGGAATGGTTCGGGTACGATCTCCGGGACCGTCTGCCCGAGGTCTTCCTGCGTCCGAACGGGGAGCGCCTCTCCCCCGTGAAGTGGCAGTTCATGGAGTGTCTGCAGCGATTGTTCCTCGAGAACTGGGCCGTGCCGTGCGATGAGTGGTGCCGACGGAACGGGCTGATCCTGACGGGCCACATCCTCCACGAGGACACCCTGGGCGCTCAGGCCGTGCCGTGCGGCTCGGTAATGCGGTACTACGAGCACATGGAGTACCCTGGTGTGGATGTCCTGACCGAGGGCAACCGAGCGTTCTGGATCGTGAAGCAATGCGCGTCCGTGTGTCGTCAGCTCGGTCGGCCTTGGCTCCTCTCGGAGCTCTACGGTTGCACGGGATGGCAGATGCCTCTCGAGGCGCATAAGTCAGTGGGCGACTGGCAGTCGCTGCTCGGCGTGACCCTCCGGTGCCCCCACCTGAGCTGGTACACCATGGAGGCCGAAGCCAAGCGCGACTTCCCGGCCAGCATCTTCCACCAGTCCGCCTGGTACACAGACTACCCCTATGTGGAGGACTACTTCTCGCGGATGCATGTGGTCCTGGCTCATGGGAAGCCTCGGTGCGATGTCCTCGTCGTGAACCCAGTGGAGAGTGCCTGGGCTCAGATCCATGTGGACTGGGCGCGCTGGCTGGACTCCATCGACCCCCACGTCAAGGAGCTCGACAGCGCGTACAGGGACCTCTTCCACTGGCTGTGCGATGCGCAGATCGAGTTCGACTACGGCGACGAGGACCACATTGGGCGGTGGGGCAAGGTCTTGGAGACGTCGGGGAGGCCTCGCTTCCAGCTCGGCGAGATGGCGTACAGCACGATCATCGTGTCGGGTATGGAAACGATCCGCTCCAGCACGGTTGCCAAGCTCAAGGAGTTTATGTCGGCGGGCGGGCAGGTCATCTTCGCCGGCGAGTCCCCCACCCATCAGGATGGCGAGGCGTCCGATGCCCCGGCCAAGCTGGCGCAGAAGGCGCTCCGGTCCTCCTTCGACCGGAGCGCTGTGGTGACCGCAGTGAAGGTCGCCGCGCCGACCACCGTTGAGGTGGTGCACCGTGAGACGGGCATGCCGCTGACCGATGTCTTCGTTCAGGTGCGAGACAGCGACGCGGGGACAATGATCCTCGCCGTCAATGTCAACCGCGAGCATCCGACTCCCGAGGCCACGCTCCGCATGCGCGGCTCGGGTGCAGTCGAGGAGTGGGACCTGGTCACAGGAGGACGCCAGCGGGTTGCGGCCCAGTCGGCCGACGGCTGGCTCAAGGTGGACCTTTCGCTCCCGGCCTCTGGCCAGGCTCTCTTCTGGGTGGGGGATCAGGGTGATCCCTCCCTACCACTCCGACAAGCCCTGGCTGAGTCGGACTCCACCCCTCTCGAGGGTCCCTACGCGTACGAACTCGATGAGCCGAACGTTCTCGTTCTGGATCGGGCGCGCTTCAGCCTGGACGGCGGGGAGTGGAGCGCGGACCTCGAGATTCTCAAGGCGGATCAACGCATCCGGGACACGCTGGGTATACCTCGCAGGGGCGGTGAGATGCTCCAGCCGTGGTTCACCGCCAAGCACGTCCCGCCGGTCAGAGCCCAGCTCGCGTTGGAGTTCACCTTTGCCGTGGACCGGCTCCCCGAGGGACCCGTCGAACTGGTCATGGAGCACCCCGAGCGGTTCGTCGTGGCGGTCAACGGGACAATACTCGATACGGCTACCGACAACGGCTGGTGGTGTGATCCTTGCTTCCGCCGCCTGACCCTACCCGACGGCGCTCTGATCGAGGGAGACAATGTGGTCAGGCTGGAGGTTGGCTTCCACGAGCTCATCGACCTGGAGTCTCTCTACCTGCAGGGAGGCTTTGGGGTGCGCATCGACGGCACGCGCCGAGCGATGGTCGAGATGCCGGAGACCCTGCGCGTTGGGGATCTCGTCGAGCAGGGGCTGCCCTTCTATACGGGCCGCGTGCGCTACCTCATGCCGGCCGTTCCTTGTGGCGAGGGGAGAGCCTTCCTCGTGACCGACGAGTTCGAGGGCGCTCTCGTCCGGGTCGAGGCGGATGGCGGGGCCGCTCAGCCCATCGCCTGGCAGCCCTACGAGACCGAGATCACCGGCCTGCTCCCCACCGACCGGCTGGTAGTGGAGACGGTCCTCACCCGTCGGAACGTCTTTGGACCACTGCACCAAGTGCCGAAGCTCACAGCCGGGTACGGGCCGGGGAACTGGATCAGTGAGGGCAAGTCGTTCTCCGAGGGGTATCAGCTCATACCCTCGGGGCTGCTGACGCCGCCGCGCGTGAGCTGGCGCGCACCCGTGGAGTGATGATGGCTTGGGGCGGGGATACCCTCGCCCCAAGCCTCACGCCCTCGATGCGAGGGTGAGGGCGGCAAAGCTGCCCAGGTCGGGGTCCTCCAGCCCCTGGCCGTACGTGATCGAACGCCGAAGCACAGCAGCCATACCCCCCCGGGCAGCGACGCCATGTGAGACCTTTGGCGGCGACTCGTGTCCTATGGTCTGGTGACATCCTAGATTGCGAGTGAGACCCAATGGTACGCTGGATCGTAGCTGCGGCGGCCACCATGCTGTTGGCCGCGTCTGCCTGGAGCCAGCCACAGGAAGGCGATGAGGCCGTCGCGCCCGTCGATGCGGTCGTTGCGACGGCTCCGGCGCCGGTTGAGGCCGTGACCTTCGACTTCCCTGGCGGCGGAATTGCTGATCTCTGCGCTGCTCGCCAGGCGCTGTTAGGCGTTCGCACGGTCCCTCTACGCCCCTATGGACGTGTGTTGCAGGCAGTCTCGTGGACGTCCGGAGGCGATGAGCAGGCCTCGCCTGTGCCGCTCCCGGTCACGTCCGACGCGCTGCAGGTCGCTGAGGGGGCCCTCGTCCACGCGCCCGCGCTGGACCTCCACCTTGCCCAGACGCTCTGGCTTGGGGTGCGACCGGGGTGGCTTCTCGAACCGAAGGGAAGCCCGGAGGTCGCTCCCCCGCGTCCGATACGCCCAACGCGCGATGGCGAGACCATCGCCTTCATCGACTTCCGCGCCAACCCCATCGGCCTACCGGAGTTGCGCCAGCAGCTTGCCGCCTACTCGCGCCTCCCCATTCTGCTCGCTGAAGGCTCGCAGCTGCGGGATGAGCGCCTCCCCATCTATGCCCAGGGCATCACTGTCGCTGACGCCATCCGAGCGCTGGCCCAGGCCTCAGGCCTCGAAGCCGTGCCCGTCGATGTCGCCTTCGATCTGGAGTCCGACTTGGCCGACTACCTCGCGTGCGTCTCAGACAGCGAGGTCATCGAACAGACCCAGCTTCTGACCGTGTGGGATAGCCTCAGCGGCGAGGAGAAGCAGAGACTCCTCGACTCGATCCTGAGTCAATACAAGCGGCTGCCCGACGAGCGGCGCGCGGAGGTCCGGCGGACGATGTTCTCCATGATCGAGAGCATCCAGGCACGACTCGAGCAGCTCGGACCTCAGGCGGCCGAGGGGGTATCGGCCTCCCTAGCCCGCCTCTACGGGGACCTGGTTCAATGGTATTCGGGCCTGGAGCCCGGTGATCGGGGAGAGCTCTCCGGACTGTTCGGCACCATGAACAGCCTCTTCGGGGGAGCGCACCCCTAGGCGACCGCCTACTGCAGACGAGTCTCGTTGATGTACAGCCCGAAGTCGCAGCCTAGGTGGTTCGCGGCCGTGCGGCACATGATCATGCGCTCCAGGAAGATCTCGAAGTACTCCATCACAGACCCCTTGCTCGTATCGATCACGATCTCGAGATCGATCTTACGAGCGTCTGCCACGACACGCAGGAAGGACGACTTCGCGGCATCGTTGATTCGGTCGTGAATATCGAAGTCCGCCTTGGCGCGCACCCGGGTGCAGTGGACATCGGCCTTGTCGGCCAGGACCAATGCGGCGGCGATGTCGAGCGTGGGTACCAGATCCAGGGTCTCGTGGTGGGCGATGGAGGTGCAGATGTCCGCGACCTCATCGGCGGCCATGCCTCTGCGGCTCAGCAGCTCGAAGGCCATGATGGCACCGGAGAGGGTGTGGCCGTGCCGGCCCATGAAGTTGCCCACATCGTGCAGCAGACCGGCGATTCGAGCCAGCTCGCACCGTCGCGGCGGCGCGCCCAGCCCCTCCAGGATGGAGCCCGCACCGTGGGACACCACCTTGGTGTGCCTCATCCCATGCTCCGTGTAGCCGATCTGCTCCATGAGCGTGTCGGCCTTCTCGATATAGGTTCTGACCTCAGGGTCCTGGACCAGATCTTCAGCGGTGAGTTCCTCGCTCGACTCAGGCATCACTCGGCCTCCTCCTGCGGTGCTGGCCGGGCGTACGCCTCGACCATCTCGGGGAATGTCCCCTCGAGGATCGCTTGTCGTATCCCCAACATCAGCCTGCGGTAGTGGTGGAGGTTGTGCACCGCCAGCAGCCGACAACCCAGGATCTCCTTCGCTCGTACCAGGTGAGCTAGGTATGCCGCTGGGTAGCGGGTGCATGCCTCACATCCGCAGTCCGCATCCAGAGGGGAGTCCTCTTGCTTCCAGCGGGCATTTCGGAGCTGCACGGTGCCCCGCCCGACAAAAGCGGTGCCGTGGCGCGCGAGACGGGTCGGCAGAACGCAGTCGAACATGTCGACTCCCGCCGCGACGGCGGCCACGATGTCATGAGGCGTCCCCACTCCCATGAGGTACCGCGGCCGGTCCGCCGGTAGCGCTGCGGCGCACTCCGGCAGCAGCCGTCCCGTCACCTCGGGTGGCTCGCCGAAGGACAGCCCACCGATGGCGTATCCGTCGAAGGGCAGCTCGGAGATCCGCCGAGAGCTGAGCAGACGGAGTTCGCGATCGAAGCCACCCTGCTGGATGCCGAAGAGCATCCGCCCGGGGGCCTCCAGCCGTCGTCTGGCGCGGGCCTCGCAGGCCTGGGTGGCCCAGCGGTCCGAGCGGTCGGTGGCGTCGGCGGTCCGTTCGCGCGTTGCCCCCCACGGCACGGGTTGGTCGAGGGGCATCATGATGTCCGACCCTAGGTTGGCCTGTATTTCGATCACGCGATCCGGTGTAAGGCGCACCTCGTCGCCTGTAGCAGGATCGTGGAAGGTTACCCCCTCGTCATCGACTCGGCGCCGCGCCTCCAGGCTGAATACCTGGTAGCCGCCCGAGTCGGTGAGGATCGAGCCATCCCATCCCATGAAGGCGTGGAGGCCCCCCAGTCTCGCCACCAAGGTATCGCCGGGGCGGACGGAGAGATGGTAGGCGTTACCGAGAACAAGCCGGTAGCCCAGTTCGTTTAGCTCACCCACCGTGACAGCCTTGACGGTGCCCAGGGTGCCAACGGGCATGAACACGGGGGTGGGCACATCGCCGCGCGGCAGCCTCAGAGTGCCCGCCCGGGCCGCGGTCCGCGAACAAGTGCCGCCTACCTCGAAGGCCGTCACGCCGGCCCCAACTCCCTGGTGAGCTCCCGCAGGGCCTCGACGAGCTCCTTGAAGTGGTCCTTCCATGGCGCCTCGAAGGTCATGATCTCCTCGGAGGTCGGGTGGCGGAAGGTCAGCCGGTACGCGTGCAGGGCCTGCCCAGGGATCCGCTCCACCACGTCTCCGACACCCGAGTCCCAGTCCCGAGACTGGATCTCCGAGGGCCGGGCCTTCCCCCGACCGTACTGCGGATCCCCTACGACGGAGTGACCGATGTGGTTGAGGTGCACGCGGATCTGGTGCGTCCGCCCCGTCTCGATGTCTACCTCGAGCAGAGCCATGCCGGGGTAGGTCTCCAGAGTACGGTACCGTGACAGGGCGTGCCGGCCGCGGCGCGACTCCTCGATGACGGCCATCTTCTTGCGGTCCACGGGGTGGCGCCCGATCGGCGCGTTGATGACCCCCTCCGACGGATCGGGCAGGCCGTAGCAGACGGCATGGTAGGTCTTGTCAACTTGCCGTAGCCGAATCTGCTCCGAGAGTTCCATGTGAGCCGATTCGCTCTTGGCGACGACGATGACCCCCGTGGTGTCCTTGTCCAGCCGGTGCACCAAGCCCGGGCGACCGATGACGCCCGTGCTCTTCATCGCCGGGCAGTGGGCGACCAGGCCGTTCACCAGGGTGCCTCGGCTGATGCCCGGCGCGGGGTGGACGATTAGCCCAGTCTGCTTGTTGAGGACGATGAGATCCTCGTCCTCGTAGAGGATATCCAGGGGGATGTCATCAGGGACGATATCCGTCTCGACTTCGGTCTCGGGCCCGATCTCGACCCGCACCACGTCGCCGCGCCGAAGCCGGTAGGAGGCCCTCTCAAGCGAGCCGTGGACGGTGATCTCGCCCGTCTCTATAGCCCGCTGGATCCGGCTACGGGAGATGTGGGGCATGAGCTGGCTGACGAACTTGTCCAGCCGCTCCCCCGCCGCCTCTCGGACCGCCAACTCAAGAGACGCGGTCGGTTCCATCCTGGTCACCTTCGGTGTTCCCCGGAGAGGTTCCGGACGCGTGCGTCTCGTGGCTCGAGCCGGAGGGACCGCCTTCGGCAGTGTCATCCCAGTACGTCACGCCCCCCAGGGGGCTCCCTCGGCGCGCCTCCTCCTCACTGAAGGAGAACCGTCGGGCCACTGCGGGATAGCCGAAGACCGCGACCAGTATGCCGAGCGCGTAGAGGGTGACGCTCATTGCCGAGACGCCGCCCTGCCGGGACTGCCAGTAGAAGGCGAAGGCCATGACCGGCAGGCTACCCAAGGCGAAGGCGGGCACGACGCGGAGGTCGACGCGCTCCGTGAAGGTGCACCGCCGGCACGCGATGAGCGCGATGACGGCTGCCACGATGGCGGCCGCCGAGCCAAGTTGCGCTTGGGTCACCGCCCCGATGACGGGGATACCCGTCATCCCGGGCACGGCCTCTGCAGTGGACCAGGCGGGCACCGGCTCGTAGTAGCGGAACCAGTCCGTGATGATGCGGGTGATCGAGTACAGGATTATCCACCATAGGAGGATCTGCCCGTTCCACCGCCGGTGCTTTAGGAAAGCCTGGAGGAGCACTGCCGCTACCACGAGGTTCAGTATCAGATCGTAGATCTGCACCGGGTGGCTCGGCGGGGTGAGCACGTTGAGGTCTCCCGAGCGCACGGGGAACTGGCATGCCCATGGCAGCCCCTCGGCGGGGTGGCCGTGGCAGCAGCCATTGAGGAAGCATCCGATCTTGGTGATCGCGTAGCCCAGGGCCAGGAGGGGCACCAGGTGGTCGGCAAGGGCGCCGTAGGAGATGCGCAGTTTGCGGCAGCAGATGAGGGAGCCGAGCATGGCGCCGATCACACCGCCATGGAAGGCGAGACCTCCCTCCCAGATGTAGAGGGCCTCGATGGGGCTGGCCTCGGCGTTACCGAAGTAGGCTCCCCAGTTCAGGACCACATGCAGGAGCCGCGCCCCAAGCACGCCGGAGAGTAGGACGATGAGAACCACATCGATGGACCGATCGGGCGGGATCAGCTTCGTGCGCGATGTCAGCTTCCACAGGCCGAAGAAGGCGACGATGAAGGCGAGGGCCAGCATGGTCCCGTAGGCATGCACGGGAAAGGGCCCAAGGCTGATGGGGCCGAGGTGGAAGCCCGGTATCTTGAAGAGCACAGAGTGCATTCACTGGTCCCCTTGGCTGGCGGAGTCCAACGCGGCGGCGCCATCGTTCGGAGGTGCTGCGAGCTCCGCCACCTTCGTCTCGATCAGTCTCTCCTCAATGCGGGAGGCTCGCAGGATAGCATAGCCCACCAGGATGGCGCCGACCACTACCTCGGCGTCGGCCAGGTTGAACTGCGGCCACCACCCGACATCGATGAAATCCAACACGCCCCTTGGGCGCACGAGTCGGTCGAAGAGGTTGCCGAGTGCTCCCCCGACTACCAAGGCGAGCCCGATGATGTACACCGGCCAACTGAAACGCCCGCAGGTGGCCGCGATGATCACGATGGAGACCGTCAGCACCGCGACGCCGGCCACCCATGAGGGGTGCTCGGCGAACATGCCCCACGCGATGCCTGGATTGTACACGTGGGAGAGCCACAAGTAACCGTCCAGGACGGCCACGGTCTGTCGGCCCTCCGGCACCCCTCGAGCCACCATCTCCTTCGTGACTTGGTCCGCCACTAAGGCGATGAGCCCCAGGCTCGCGAAGATGATGATCCGCTGCCAGCGCGCGAGGGGCTCGAAGACTGCGCGGTGCTCGCCCAGGACGTGCCTGCGGATGTCCTCGGCGACGGCCGCCGGCGGCCGTGTGCGGGCCGCCGGCTTCGGACCCTCGGGCTGGGGAGCGGACGGAGTGTCGGTCGCCAATGCGCGCTACTCGTTTCCCATGGGCGCGCCCAGCCGAGAGGCCCGCACACGGTGTGTTGGATGGCGTTCTACGGCTCTGGGACGCCCGTTACGGCGGCGACGCAGCGGGAACAAAGCTCCGGATGCTCCTCGTCCTGGCCCACAGTGGCCTCCACGTGCCAGCAGCGCGGGCATTTGGACCCTTCAGCCAGTCCGATAACGAAGTCGACTCCACCGAGTTCATCGGTGCTCAAGGTCACGGCTTCTGCGGCGCGTCCCCCCCGGACCTGGGCGCCAGACACGATCAGGAACTCCGCTAGCGATGAGCCATCGGCCTCGGTGCGCTGGATGATCTCAACGACGTTCTCGGGCGCGTAGATCGTGACCTGAGCGTCCAGGGGCTTCTTGAACATCCCCTCGCCGCGGCACTTCTCGATGGCCCGGTACGCCTCGGTGCGCAGGGTACCGAGCACATCGAAGCGGCCGAGCAACTCGTCGTTCATCCACTCCGTGCGGGCCGAGGGCCAGTCCGCAAGTTGCACGGTCGGCAGCTCCTCGGTCTGGAAGCGGTGGCTCCAGATCTCCTCACAGGTAAAGGTTAGCACAGGCGCCAGAAGGAGGGTCAGGCTCCGCAGGATGTGGTGCATCGCGGTCTGGGCTGACCTACGCGCCCGCCAGTCAGTGGCTGAGGCGTAGAGCCGGTCCTTGGTCATGTCCAGGTAGAGGGCCGACAGGTCAGTCTCGCAGAAGGTATAGATCGCCTGCATGGCGTGGTGGAAGTCCCACTCCTCCATGCGCCGGCTCGCGGACACGATCAGCCCGCCGAGGCGACCCAAAGCCCACTGGTCGAGAGGCAGCATGTCGGCGTACGGGACCTCGTCGGTCTCTGGATCGAAGCCGCTCAGGTTGCCCAGTAGGAACCGGCAGGTGTTTCGGATCGACCGGTACACCTTCGACACCTGCTCGAACAGGTCATCGGAGCAGTGAAGGTCTCGCTTGAAGTCCACCGTGGCCACCCAGAGCCGGATGATGTCGGCCCCTCGCGTCGACGCCACTGTCTGGGGGTCGATGACGTTGCCGATGGACTTGGACATCTTCCGGCCGAGCTCATCCACCACGAAGCCGTGGGTGACACATGTCTTGTACGGCGGGGTCTCGCGGGTCGCCATGCCCGTCAAGAGGGAGCTCTGGAACCATCCCCGGTGCTGATCCGAACCCTCGATGTAGAGGTCGCAGGGGAAGCCCAGCTCCTCTCTGCGCTCGAGCACACCCGCCCAGCTTGTGCCCGAGTCGAACCAAACGTCCATGATGTCGGTCTCTTTGCGCAGCTGCTCCGCGCCGCGGCCGCATGCGGGACAGACGAAGCCTTGGGGCAGCAGCTCGGGGGCCGAGAGGGCGAACCAGGCATCGGAGCCTCCCTCGCGAACCTTGGCGACGACGGACTCGATCGTCTCCTGGGTGTAGATGATCTCGCCGCAACCCTCGCAGTAGAAGATAGGGATGGGCACGCCCCACACGCGCTGGCGCGAGATGCACCAGTCGGGGCGACTCTCCATCATGCCCGCGATCCGCTGCTGGCTCTCGGCAGGCACCCATTTGACCCGATCGAGGGCCTCGAGCGCGGGCTCACGCAGCTTCGCCATGTCAATGAACCACTGCTCGGTGCATCTGAAGAGGACTGGGTCCTTGCCACGCCAGCAGTGGGGGTATGAGTGCCGCAGCGTCTCCTGCCGCAGTAGGTAGCCGTTCTCCCGGAGCCACTGGGGGATGACCTTGTTGGCCTTCTCCCAGTGGAGGCCCGCGAAGATCCCTGCCTCATCGGTCAGGCAGCCGTCGTCGCCCATGGGCGAGATGATGGGCAGGCCGTACTCCCGGCCCACCAGGAAGTCCTCCTCGCCGTGGCCTGGCGCAGTATGAACACAACCCGTGCCATCTTCCATCGTGACATGCCCGCCGAGGATGATGGGGGACTTCCGGTCCATGAAGGGGTGCCGGGTCTGCCGACCTTCGAGCTCCTCGCCACGGAAGCGTGCGATGACCTCGAAGATCTCGTACCCGAGCCCATCGCGGAGGGCCTCGTAGCGTCCCTCGCCGATGACCAGGTACTCGCCCTGCTCGGGGCATCCGTCGACCGCGCCCTTGGCGAAGACGAGACAGTAGGTCGCCGTGGGATGGAGACAGACCGCAAGGTTGCCTGGCAGCGTCCACGGGGTGGTCGTCCAGATGGGAACCGACACCTGGTCGGAGTCGCTCAGCCCGCCGGAGAGGGCAGCGAGGTTATCGGCCCACGGAAACCGGACGGTGATGGCGGGAGACTCGATGTCGTAGTACTCGATCTCGGCGTCGGCGAGGGCCGTGCCGCTGAGCACCGACCAGTAGACCGGCCGGAAACCGCGGTAGATCATGCCTTTCAGGGCGATCTCCCCGAAGACCTGGAGCTGCCGAGCCTCATATTCGGGATCCAGAGTGACATAGCGGTTCGACCAGTCACCACGGACTCCCATGCGGCGGAACTGGGCGGTCTGCTTCTCCACATACTGCAACGCGAAGTCCCGGCAGAGACCCCGCCACTCCACCGGGTCCATCTGCCCCCGATCCAGGCCCGTTTCGATCATCACCCGATGCTCCAGAGGGAGCCCGTGGGTGTCGAAGCCCGGGACGTAAGGGCAGTCGTAGCCCCGCATGGTCCGGAACTTGACGACGATATCCTTCAGGATCTTGTTCTGCGCGGTGCCAATGTGGATGTCGCCATTGCTGTAGGGCGGTCCGTCGTGGAGGACATAGCGGGGCCGTCCCCGTCCTCGCTCCCGCACCAGCCGGTAGACATCGAGCTTGTCCCATTGCTCAATGATTCGCGGCTCACGCTCCGGAAGGTTCGCCCGCATGGGGAAGTCGGTCTGGGGTAGATTCAGTGTGCTCTGGTAGTCCTGGGACATTCGGGTCCTCCTTTCCGGCGTTCGCCGCGAAAACCGGGCCAATCAGACACACGAATGGGAGCCCGCCATGCGGCCTGGCTCCCGCTTTGAGCGTCCGATGCCTCGGAGGGCAATATACGCCCGGCATGGCCCTCGGTCAACTTCGCTCAGACCACCAGGGCTGTCACCGTTCTGGCGATTCGTGCAGGGCCCGATAGGCCCTTGGACGCGTACTCATCCTCGATACACCGGGGCCGCGAGTCACTTCCCAACGACCAGCGAGGCGGCCCTCGGCGAGGACCCCGCCGCGGGACGTCAGACTCAGTGCCAGACTCAGTGGAGGTGACGGTCGACGCCGCAGGCAATACCCCCGTGTTCGTCCGACGGGAGGGCGCGACAATGGTCTGTCGATCCGCGATACTGTTCTCCGCGCTCGGGGGCTTGGCGGTAGGCGCCAGCGCCGAGCCGCTGGATATGTCCCGCGAGATTGCCCTGAACCGGCTCTGGGAGGAGACCACCTTCGGCCGGGCGGAGGCCTCAGGTTCTGCGCTGACCCTAGTTGCGGAGGAGGGACCAGGCGATACCAAGGTCAACCGCTGCGCCGCCGGCGGCCCCCTGCGCCTGGGCGATCGCGTCTACGACCGAGGGATCGGCGTGAACTCCACCTGCGAGCTGCGCGTCGCCCTGGCGGCGCCCGGGGAGCGCCTGCGTGCGATCGTCGGGCTGGATCGAAACGTGGATGGCACCGCAGGCTCGGTCCGTTTCCACGTGCGCGCCGGTGAGCACAGCCTGCTCTCGACAGAAGTGATCCGCGCCGGAGACCCGCCTCAGGCGATCGATGTGCCGCTGAGTGGCGCGCGGGAGGTCTCCCTGATCGTGGACGACGGGGGAGACGGCAGAGGCTGGGATCAAGGCGACTGGGCTGAGGCACGGGTGGAGCTGGAGGACGGCACCGAGTTGTGGCTCGATGAGCTTGCACGTGAGACACGACACTCAGGCGGGCCGCCCTTCTCCTTCGTCTACGGCGGCGTGCCCTCGTCCGAGCTGCTCCCTACCTGGCAGAGCGAGGAGACGCTCGACGCCACGGACCCGGGTCAGACGGTTCGCCGGTTGACCTACCGCGACCCGGACACGGGGCTCGAGTTGGTCGCCACAAGCACCGTGTACACCGATTGCCCCGGCGTGGACTGGGTGCTCACGATCACGAACCGCGGAACCACGGATAGCCCAGTCATCGAGGCTCTCCAGGCGCTGGACACGTCACTCCACCCTTCCTTGGCTGGCGATGTGGTCGTCCATCGCCTCAATGGTTCCCCCTGCCTCGTCGACGACTGGATGCCCTTCGATGAGCGGGTGGGCACCCAATCCAGCCTGGAGATCGCCGCGACGAGAGGGCGCTCGTCCAACGTCTCTCCCTTCTTCAATGTCCAGTGGGAGGGCGGAGGAGTGATCACGGCCATCGGCTGGTCGGGGCAGTGGGCTGCCGCCGTCGAGAGGTCTCAGGGCGCGCTCACCCTTCGCGCGCGGCAGGAGGATCTCCGCACCGTTCTCCATCCCGGCGAGAGCATCCGATCGCCCCGTATCCTGCAGCTCTGGTGGGAGGGTGATGACCCGTGGCGCGGCTACAACCTCTTCCGCCGAACCCTCCTCGCCCATGTCGTCCCTCGGATGGACGGAGAGGTCATCTTCCCCCCCATCGCACACCTGAGCACGTCCTTCTACGAACTCAACGCCAGCAATGAGGAGAACGTACTCTCACACCTCAGGTCGCTCGATGGGTTGGGGTTCGAGGTCTTCTGGCTTGACGCGTACTGGACGGGTCCCGGGGGATTCCCGAGCGCAATGGGCAACTACGGCCTGCCGCTGTCCACCGTTGAGCCACCCGACCGCTTCCCGAGGGGGCTCTCTCACATCGGCGACGCCGTGCGGAACGCGGGCATGGACTTTCTGCTGTGGTTCGAGCCCGAACGAGTGGCGCCGGGTACCCGCATCGCCACGGAGCACCCCGAGTGGGTCATCTCGCTCGCCGGCGATGGCAGCGGCCTGCTCGACCTGGGCAACCCGGAGGCGTGGGAGCACATCCGAGCGTACTTGGACACGGCCATCCGTGAATACGACCTGACTTGGCTCCGCATCGACTACAACATCGATCCCCTTGACTACTGGCGGCATGCGGACTCCCAGCAGACCGATCGCGGCGGCATGACGGAGATGCGGTACGTCGAGGGGCTCTACCGCCTGTGGGACGCGCTTCGGGCGGCCCACCCCACACTGGCCATCGACACATGCGCCTCGGGCGGCCGGCGGATCGATCTGGAGACGTGCGCGCGAGCCATACCCCTCTGGCGGAGTGATAACACGTGCGACATGGTGGGTGACGACCCCGAGGTGATCCTGCAGGCGGCGATCAAGAACCAGGTGATGAGCGCCGGCCTGAACCGCTACCTGCCCCTGAGCACCGTAGGGCAGATGGGGGCGGATCCCTACCGGTTCCGGAGCGGCTTCAACGGGGGGATTGCCTTCGCTGAGGATGTGCGCGGCGACGACTACCCCCGGGACCTTCTCCGCGAGGCCATTGAGGAGGGAAAGCGGCTAAGGCCTTACTGGCTCGGCGACTTCTACGCCCTGTCCGAGGTCACCATGAGTCCGCGCGACTGGTGCGTGCTTCAGTACCATCGTCCAGAGCGTGATGACGGCATTGTGCTCGCCTTCCGCCGGCACGGTTCACCCTATGTTGTGTATGACTGCGCCCTGCGCGGCATCGAGCCATTGGCGGTTTACCGGGTGACCTTCTCGCCGACCTATGAGCGAGGCGAGCCAGTGGAACTGCCGGGTTCGGACCTGGCGCGACTCTCCCTGGAGGTCACGGAGCGGCCAGGCTCTCTCCTGGTCGAGTACCAGCGCGTTGAGAGGTAGAGGCCGGACCAGCCGGGGTGGCCCGATGAGGACCACCCCGGCCGTCGATCACTTCGTTTCGCCGTCCCCGGCAACCATCCGGTAGATGGGGCCGGCGATGGCCGCGCCGATGATCGGCGCCACCCAGAACAACCACAACTGCGAAGTAGCCCACGCGGGGCCGAAGAGCGCCACGCCCGTGCTCCGCGCCGGGTTCACTGAGGTGTTCGTGACGGGGATGGAGATGAGGTGGATCAGGGTCAGGCAGAGGCCGATGGCGATGGGGGCGAACCCCGCCGGCGCCCGCTTGTCGGTTGCGCCCAAGATCACGATCAGGAAGATGAAGGTCATCACGACCTCCACGAGCAGGCCGGCCCTCAGACCATAGCCACACGGGGAGCCTTCGCGGTAGCCGTTGCAGGCGAAGGTGGCCATCCCGTTCTCGCCTACCGTGTTGCCCGCGATGATGAAGAGCACGAGCCCAGCTACAATGGCGCCAATCACCTGGCCGACGATGTAAGGGAAGATGTCCTTCGCCGGAAATCGCTTCCCGGCCCAGAGTCCGATGGTGACCGCGGGGTTGAGGTGACAGCCTGAGATGTGCCCGATGGCGTAGGCCATCGTGAGCACCGTGAGTCCGAAAGCCAGAGCCACTCCGGCGAAACCGATGCCTGCATCGGGGACACCTGCGGCGAGGATCGCACTGCCGCAGCCGCCCAACACGAGCCAGAACGTCCCAAGGGTTTCCGCAGCTACGCGCCGTGATAAGGGCATACAGGAACCACCTTTCCGGGCGGTCGCTCCCTCGCGGTTGCGAGGGCGTGATCGCTCTTACGACGACGGGCTTACCTACCACTCACTGCTGTGTGGGCAGTATTCCGTGCCGTCGTGCCAGGACCCTGCGCCCGTGGCCTGGAATGCTCTCCCATGCCGGGCGGCGAACTACGCGTCACCGGCTTCAGGGGGCTTCACTGCCATGCAACCGAGCAACCTCTCGTGGACCGTGCTCCTATTCGGCCTCGTCCTCATCGCGGCGGCCCATGCCATTGCGCCCTCCGCGAGTGAGTTGGCCCAAGCTCGCCGCTGGGCCGCCCAGAACCTGGGGCGGGTCGGTCCGTCACCTGCTCCAGCGGCCGTTCCGGCTGAGACGACGGCGTGTCTCACGGTGAACGCGAACCACGATGACGTGCTGCTCAACGGGCGGCCCGATGGCAGGCCGCTCCAGATCGGTGCTGACACCTACGAGCATGGGCTACTCTGCCACGCCCCGAGCGAGCTCGTGGTGCGACTCCCGGGGCCCGGTCGGGCGTTCACCGCGATGATCGGCATAGACGCCAACGCGGGCGGGGGCAGCGTGGTCTTCTCCGTAGCGGTGGAAGGGACCGAGGCGTTCGACTCAGGTGTGGTCCGACATGGGGACCCCGTGGCGCCGATCTCCCTGGAACTCCACGGCGCTCGGACGCTCACCCTCGCCGCCAGCGACGCAGGAGACGGGATCGCCTGCGACCATGCGGTTTGGGCAGAAGCGGCCGTCGCGCTCGAGGACGGCACAACGGTCCGTCTGAGTGACCTGCCACTCCGGTACCCCATGCCGCCCGGACGGGTCGGCGAGACGCCGCCCTTCGCGTTCACCTACGGCGGTCGACATTCCGACGAACTGCTGCCCGGCTGGGAGTTCACCGAGGCTTCCGAGGCCATCGGCGAGGGCCGAACCCGCTGGACACGCGCCTACTCGGACCCCGGCACTGGGCTCGAGGTGCGGTGCGTGAGCGTCACCTATGCTGACTTCCCTGTGGTCGAGTGGACGGTCACCCTGAGGAACGCCGGCACGACGGACACGCCTCTCATCGAGGGCTTGCAGGGGCTCGATTCCCGCTTCGGACCGCGCGTCCAGGATGGATTCGTTCTGCACCACAATGTGGGCAGCCCCTGCCAACCGAACGACTATCAGCCCCTCGAGACGCCGTTGGGACCTGTGGTCCACAAGCGGATCGGCGCCGCCGGCGGGCGGCCGACGAACGGCGATCTCTGCTACTTCAACCTCGAATGGCCTGGGGCGGGCGTCATCATCGCTCTCGGCTGGCCAGGACAGTGGGCGGCGCACTTCCTGAGGGAGGATGGCGCTGGCGTACGGGTGGTGGCGGGGCAGGAGCAGACCCGCTTCGTGCTTCACCCAGGCGAGCAGGTGCGCACGCCGCTCGCCGTGCTCCTCTTCTGGGAGGGTGGCGACTGGATCCGGGCTCAGAACCTCTGGCGGAGATGGATGATGGCCCACAGCATGCCCGATGCGGGTGGGAAGCCCATCGAGACCCACTACGGCGTCTGCTTCTCGAACCTCCAGCCTCTCGCGGACGAGGAACTCCTGGGCTTGGCGACGGTGGCGGAACGCGAGCTGCCCATCGAGTACTACTTCCTGGATGCGGGATGGTATCCCGATCGAGGGGGTTGGTGGAACACGGGCACGTGGGAGGTCGACCGCGAGCGTTTCCCCAACGGGGTCAGAGAGGTAATGGACCGCGCTCATGCCGGTGGCATGAAGACCGTATTGTGGTTCGAGCCGGAGCGGTGTGTGTCCGGAACGTGGCTCACCGAGAACCATCCTGAGTGGGTCCTCGGCGGAGCGGACGGAGGCCTCCTGAACCTCGGCAATGCCGAGGCGTGGGCCTGGGCGGTGGAGCGGTTCAGCGGACTCATCGAGAGCGAGGGCGTCGACGTCTACCGCCAGGATTACAACATCGACCCGCTCTCCTACTGGCGAGCGAATGACGCCGAGAACCGCCAAGGCATCACCGAGAACCACTACGTGACAGGCTATCTGGCCTACTGGGACGAGCTGCGGCGACGGCATCCGGGCATGTACATCGACTCATGCGCGAGCGGTGGCCGACGAAACGACCTCGAGACCCTGCGCCGGGCGGTCCCGCTGCTCCGCTCGGACTACTTCGTCGATCCGACCACCCAGCAGGCGCAGACGATGGGTATCGCGCTATGGATGCCCTACTTTGGGTCAGGCCAGGGGCCTGAGGACGAGTACTTCATTCGGAGTGGGTACTTCCCCGCCTCGCGCACGGGCTGGAACCCGAACGACCCGCCGGCGAGCTTCGACGTGCTCCGTCGGCTCATCGGTGAGTGCGCCGAGGTCCAGCGGTGCATGGATGGCGACTTCTACCCCCTGACGCCGTGGAGCCTGGAGGAGACGGTGTGGGCGGCCTGGCAGTGGCACCGGTCGGGAACGGAGGAGGGCGCGGTTCAGGCCTTCCGGCGCGCGGAATGCCCCGAGCAGTCCCTCGTGCTGAAGCTCCGGGGCCTCGACCCGGGACGCGTGTACCTCATTCGGAACGCCGACGGCGGCCCGGACGCGAAGTGTACCGGCCAGGAGCTGATGGAGGCGGGCCTACGGGTCGTCGCCCCGAGACCGCGGCAAGCCGTTGTGCTGCTGTACTCGGCCAAGTAGGGAGCTGGACGACTGCGGCCCAGGGGCTCTGGTTGGGCTCCCTACTCCTCGCCGTAACCTATAGCCTCGGGTGCCGGACCTGCCACGGCCCCAGCACCCGGCGCCACGGCGACGAGCCGCGCCGCCGTGGGGGCGAGAGGCTCCAGCCGCAGGTGGTTCCTCCCCGCGGTCAGTAGCCGAGTGACGTCGAGCCGGTAGGGCTGACCGATGAACCCGCCCGCGTCGACTCCGTTGACCGTCACCCGAGCCGCTCGCTCGCGGGGAATCGGGCCCGTGACAAGGAACACGCGCCAGCCAGAGGCAAGGCACCGCGCGGGAACGGAAACCGTACCCTCGTAGGGGTCGGGCCGCTCGATGGGGCTCAGGGTGAGCCCGCCTCCGCCGGCGCCCCATGGGCCTATGCCGTACGCGCCGATCACCCGAACAGGGGTCCAGGCGCCGTCGCCGTCATCGGCCGGCGCCTCCGAGGAGGCCCAACTGCCGTCGGTGTGAACCTCGATCCCATCGCCCGAGGCGAGCCGCCCAGATAGTCTCGCGATAATGCCCGCGGGGTTGGGGCCGGTGCCGCCGTTCGTGGCGAGGATCGAGATCTCGTTCTCGCCCGCATGGAGCAGCCGGGCGACATCGTAGGAGTCCGGCCGCTCCCAGGCCTCGCCCGAGCCGACGGGTGTGCCGTTGACGGAGACCCGGTACCCATTGTCAGCCGCGATGGTCAGACGTGCCTCCGCGGGAGCCGCAGGCAGGTGGAACCGGCCCAGGAAGCTTCGGCTACAGGGCAGGACTTCATGAGGATCGGCGGCATGCCAGACCCATGAGGCGTCGTGTAGGGACAGGGCCTCGTGGATGGAGGGCGGGACGACGGGCTGGGCCGGCGGCAGGTCGATGCGGCGGATCGGCATCTCGACCAGCGGCGCCCCGCAGTCAGGCTCTATCCGCCGCGGCAAGGCACGCCGCTGGGGATTGAAGACGAGCAGGGCGCTCTCCCCGCCGGCGAGGGTCAGCGGCAGCGTCACGGAGTCACCGACACGACGGAAGGGCACTGACGTGATCTCGCCGCGCATCGCGTCCCAGACCTCGGGGTAGCCGGCGGCAGTCGCACGGAGGCTGAAGCGCCGGATCTCCTGATCGTTGTTCATGTTGGTCAGGAAGAAGATGTCGCGGTCGTCCTTCTGGCGGTGAAGGACGTGGAGCCAGTCGCCCGTGTCGCCCTTCAGGACCTCCAGGGTCGGGCGCACTCCGGCGTCTCCGGCCAGGACCGTCTGAATGTCAGCTACGGAGGGACGCTCGGGCAGGAAGTACGACCGGCCTCCTGAGGGCAGCTCCCGGCAGGGTCGCAGACTGGGGCCGGAGGGAGAGCCCCAGATCGCTTCCGCAAGCGCTTGCGCGGCACCGGAACCCGCACCGAAAGTGGCTGAGCGCGAGGGGAGCCGACCGTATCCCACCACAATGCCGCCCGCCTGGAGGTACTCCTGGGCCTTCTCCAAAGTGGCTACCGGGAGAGCCTCGACAGCGGGCACGATTAGCACTCGGTAGCGCTCGTCCCGCAACTCGAGGGTGTTGCCCTGGATGCGCATGTCGCCCTCGAACACCTCGTAGGGGATCCAGTCGCAGTCGTACAGGGCGTCCTGGAGGGCTGTGGTCATCTCCTCGGGCGGGGTGGCCGCACCGACGTGGTAGCTGTTCCCGAGGTAGAGCAGGGCGACCGGGCAGATATGCCGCCCTCCCGTCAGCATCAGGCTGAGGCGAGTGGTGTAGTCGGCGTAGACTCGGTACAGTGGCCAGCGTGGCTCATAGCCGCCGTTGTAGAAGTAGGGTGGGCAATCGGTATCGTAGGGGCCCCGAGGGTTGAAGGCATGAGGGATGTGGAAGTTGATCCCCGAGGCGTGCATGTGGTCGGCCCACCACTTCATCTCGGGGTAGCTGAGGTCCTGGCCGCGGGCTCCGAAGATCTCCACCATGGCGCGGTCATTAGTCTTACCGTAGGCGTGGCTGACGGAGCTGCCCAGCTTCGGCGTTTGGTACGTGTTGTCGTCCTTTCGGCCAGGGACGAACTGGGTGAAGACGGCGTCGATGGCCCCCATTTCGGAGTACTTCAGCATCTGGAACACGTTCCCCCCGCAAAGCCGGGGGTGCAGGTACTCTCTCCCGTGCTCCAGCCAGTGACCGATGGAGCTGACGGATCGCTCGTTGCACCACTCGGTCAGGCCGCCGTACAGCGTTCGACCCCACGCCTCGGCGAAGCCGTCGTGGTAAGCGTAGCGCGCGGCGATCTGCTCATCCTGGTCCGCGAGTTGGAACTTCCAGGCGACGAGAGCCCGCTTCCAGTCGCCGCTCCGCTCCTCGATGGTGGGGATCACCTCCGTGCCCCAGTCACCCCATGTCTCGGGCTCGTCGTAGAAGAAGCCTCGGATGAGGTTGCCGAACTCGTGGCCGAAGTGAGTGTAGTGGGGCTGGTACACCGTCTGAATGTACCAGTCCACGGCATCCTGGCTGGCGCCATCGACCAGTAAGTTGCCGGCCCGGCCCTCACTGAGCCGCCAGGTGAAGACCATCACGCGCCACGGGCCATCGGGCGCCTGCCACTCCAGCGTACCCTGCTCGATTCTAGGAGTGAGGTCGATGAGGCTGCTGCCATCGATGGCATCACCCTTCACACGGCCCGCTAGGATAGCAACGAGGTGGCCCTGATCGATGGGCAGGCGCACAGTGTCGCCCGACGCGACGAGGGCCGCCTCTGCCTCCAGCCACTTGCTCCCGTACTGAGGGGGCACCCTGCCGGCGACCTCGCCGCTGGGCCACCACCTCTCGTCGAAGATCCACATCTTCAGGCCCAGCCGGCGGGCCTCGGAGAGGCAGACCTGCAGGTCCCGGTACCATCCGAAGCCGAGCCAGTCGCTGTGTGGCCGGGATTCGGCGGTGAAGCTCCCGTTGCCGCCCTCGGCGACCTTTCGCAGCGTGCCGCGGAGGCGATCCGAGCTCTCATCCCCGTGGAGCCAGAAGAGGGGCCCCGTCCACTGCCGGTCCTCCATGGTCGGCCGTAGGAAGCGTTCTTCCAGGTCATCCGCGTTCGCCGGAGCGATCAGAACGCCGGCGACGAGACAGAGGAGCGCCCATCCCAGGCGCGCGCAGGTGTCGGAGCGGATCATGAGAGGATTCCCTTCCATCCCGTCGATCAGGCCTTAGCGGCGAGGTAGTTCCCATAGCCGATGACCACGGTGGAGAGGATCAGCACGGCCAGCCCGATGGCGATCCAGGCATGGGTGCGTCGGCTGGTGCCGCGCCACTCCCGAAGGGCGATGCCCCAGAGGGTGCTGAAAGTGATGATGGCGGCCATGTGGATTGTCCAACTGGAGAAGTCATACCGGCCCATCTGGGTGGTCCCCATGCTGTAGAAGAAGAACTGGAGGTACCAAGTGACCCCCGCCAAGGCGCAGAGGACGTAGTTGGCGAGTAAGGGCACCCGCTCGCCATCGACGACGGCGCGGGTGTAGTCGCCCATGGTGCCGTTGCGGACCATCAGGATGAGGCACCATACGGCGTTCGTTGTGAGGCCACCGAGGAAGGCGATGATGAGAACGGGGAGGTTCTGCCAGAGCTCGGGCGCCCCCGCAGCCAGGGCCGCCTCGCTGATGGGCTTCCCCGCCTGGAATGCGTATGCCATGCTCGCGCTCATGATGCCCGAGAAGATGGCGACGGTGAGGCCCTTGGCGAAGCTGAACTCACTGATCGCCTCGGTCTTCTGATCCTCGGGAAGCTCGCGCTCCTTGGAGATACCCGCCACGCCGCTGAAAGCGATGCCCAGGAGGCACAGGCCGACGCCGCCGAGCATGATCTGGCCCGAGGTCTCCCGCGCCGTGCTGATGAGCTCGCCGCTCACCAACGGCGGGATGAGGGTCCCGAAGGCGGCGCAGAGGCCGAGGGCGATGGCGTACCCGAGGGCGATCCCGAGATACCGCATGGAGAGGCCGAAGGTGAGGCCGCCCACGCCCCAGAGCACGCCGAAGAGGAAAGTGAAGCCCAGGGCCCTTGCCGGGGCGGCCATGAGCACCTCCGGCGTGGCGGGCACGATGAGGAGAGCAAGGGCGATGGGCGCCACCACCCAACTGAAGATGCCGCCCGCGAGCCAGTAGTTCTCCCAGGCCCAGCCCTTCACGCGCTTGTAGGGGATGTAGAAGCTCGCAGCCGCCAGCCCACCGATGGCATGGAGAAGAACGCCGAGGAACGGGTTCGCCGACATGGGGAAGCCCTCCCGAGCCGGAATGATCTGGCTGGCGCCTACTTTCCGTGCCCATGAAGGGCGCACCTTGTGGAGGGTCTGAACGAGGGTACCGGAGAGTGCGCGTTGATGCCCGGCGAGCCGAGGAGACAACCCACCGACGCCGAGGTCGTTGGCGACCACATCGCCCGGCTGGCCGAGCTCGCCAGAGCGCATGGGGCGCGGATCATCGTCTGGGGCGACTACACACTCTATTTCCGCTGTGACGAAATCCGCTTCTCCGTCGTCGAGCGGCTCGTGGCGACGAACGACCCCGACTGGACGCCATCAGGCTAGTAGCGAGCCACCAGTCTGATGGGCTGGCCGTCTACGGGCAGGACGATTCGCTCGCCTTCGAAGCGGCGCCACGGCGATCCGTTGAGGGACACGCCGCGTATCATCCTTCCCTCGGGATGGCGCAGATGCAGGATCAGTGCCTGGGGCGTCGAGCGGCGCGGCGGGTCGACGGCGACCCGAATCTCATCGGCGGCCACGGAGGACTCCAGCCGCAGGCTCAGGGGGCCATCGGCCGTAGCCGCCCCCTCGACCTCGATCACCTTGCCCTCCTCGAGCCAGTGGCGGGGCACGCCGCTGAGGAGATGCACCTCGCCGTCGTACTCATCCACCAGCATGGCGCGGAGCATCATGAGCTGCTGGGTCCCCGAGTAGAGGTGGGGAAGGGTCATGTAGTTCTCACCCGTCTTGTGCATCGTCACCTCAACGGATGAGAAGGTCTCACGCGTCATGCCGTAGGCGAGGGCGGTCCAAACCCCGAGGATGTACTCCTCCGGGTAGCCCGCCCGCAGCCGGCGCAGCATGTACCCGAGTCCGTAGGCATGGTCGATGCCGCCCATGAATTCGGCCGTCCCAAGTTGGATCCCCCCATGCTCGCGGAGGAAGGTCTCGTAGGCCTCGGCCTGCGGCGAACCCCGCGGCGGCACGTCGCACTCGAGCATGGTGGAGGCGACCAGGCCGTAGTAGTCGGTGCTGCGATGGCCACTATCGCGCAGGAGACGCTGGGTGTCCGGCTCGAGGGGGATGACGCTGCGCCCGTTGATGTCCAGGGCGGCAGCGTCCATGGAGGCGAGCACATCGCGCCGGTAACGCTCCGCCTCGCGGCTGATGCGGTCGGCCTCGTTGGGCAGCCCGGCGTCGGCCAGGATCGCACCAACCCGGCCCATCCCGTCGGCGCAGTAGGCGTTGTGGAGGTAGCCATAGACGGGCGTGGGGTAGTCGCAGTAGGATCGAAACTGGATGAGTCCTCGCACGACTCGGGGCTTGCCTGCGGAGCCCGCCGCCCGCTCCTCGTCACGCGCCCGGACCAGCCAGTCGCAGGCGCGCACAGCGGCAGGGGCGACCTCTCGCCACCAGGTCACATCGTCGGTCATGCGGTAGTGCTCCGCCAGGGCGATGAGCAGGGCCCCTGTATCGGTCAGCCCGAAGTTCCAGGAGAGCAGCCCGTCCTCGGTCTGGGCGGCCATGAGCGTGCTGAGGTACGCCTCCGCCTCCTCGTGCCGGCCCCACTGATCCAGAACCTGGGCATAGCGCGCGGCGCTGTAGCCATATACCTCCTCATAGAAGTGCGAGCCGTCGTGGGGCTCCAGATACTCCCCCACCTTGTCCACGTTGATGCCGTTGTACGCCAGCCACGCTCGGTGCGCATCCATCATCCGCGCATCGGGAACTCGAATCTGCATCCCCCGGGAGAGGTCCTCGCGCCAGAAGTCGCGGACCTCGGCGAGGGCGGCCTCGAACCCAGCGGCATCGATGATCTGTGCTGCTGACGGTTCGGCGAGGGAAACCGTGAGGTGCGCCGGCTCGCTCCTGGAGACGTGAGCGGTCGCGAGGCGCTGGCCCGAGCCTGCGGGCAGTTCGAAGGCCACCTCAGCGGGCTCGCCCGAGAGCAGCTTGAGGCGCACGGTGGCTGTGGCCGGGGCGTCAGGGCTCATCCCCTGCGACCACGCGGCCACCGTCTGCTCCCAGTGGCGGCCCTCGTGCTCCCACTCCGCGATGACGACCGGCAGGTGGCCCTCCAGGAGGCGCTTGGCCGGCCGCGACGGGCCTTCGCCGAAGGGTGCCCGCGCCTCGCCGATGAGCCACCGCCCGAGGACGCCGGGGAACTCCAGCGCGCCCCACTCATTGATGCCGACCTCGTCCGGGTGGCCCTTTACTCCGATCGCCTCTCGCACATGCCGCATGGGCGGGTAGAGGGCGGCCACCTGCTCATAGGTCGGGTCGCCGGGCAGGTCCAGGATGGCGGCGCCGTCCGCGTCGCCCATCGCGCGTGCCTCGCCAGGCTGCAACCTCAGCAGCGACCGCGGGGTAGGTTCCACCATCACGCCCTCGACGAGCGCCTCGGACATGGGGCCCAGGTCGGCGTAGCTGTTGTCCAGGTCGGGCGCGGGGTAGTCCTCACCGGGCTCCCGGCCCGGTCCTCCGAAGCCCTTGCCGACGATGAGAAGCCTTGGGGGCCCCGCCATCTCGGCCGGCCGCTCGATGACCCGGGCCACGGCCCAGCCGCGCTCTCCCGCACGGCGCGTGAAGTACCGGATGCAGTCCTCGCCCAGTTGCACCCGCAGCCACGTGTAGGAGAGGCGGTCGCACGGCATGAGCGGGGCCTCCAGGGGCAGGCGCTCACCGGTACGCTCAGCCGTGTAGATCATGCCGCCGCCATGGTCCACTACGGCGAGCATCGTCCAGATGTCCTCGGCCCAGTAGAGAAACACGCCACATGCCCAGCTGACACCTGCCGGATCGCCGGGGCGTACCCGGGCCGAGGCCGTAACGTTGTCGGTACCGAGGGGACGCTCAATGTGAGCGTAGGCGTTCAGCGGCGCGGCGATCCGCAGAGCTCCGTCCGCCACCGTGACCGTGGCGCTCGGGGCCGCGTCCACCGTCCAGCCGGGCTCCAGAGAGCCTCCCTCGAATGTGTCGATGAAGCGCTCGCCCGCGGCGGACAGGGGGACCGCTAAGCCAAGAACCAGAGCGATGAGAGTGGGGATGCGCACGGCCAAGGCCTCCAGGACAGTTCTCTGATACGGCACGCGCCCCTATTCGGGGTTCGCCGGGCCGCGCCTGCAGAGCGTGCGTGGCCTCAGTGGTGGTTGCGGCACGCCGAGGGGTAGGGATAGGATGGCCTGGGGCTGCACGGGCTAGCCATCGCGTCAGGAGTGCCATGTTGAGCGTGTCTGGCACAGCGAACGAAAGGAAGCGCAAGCAACCCGATAAGGGTAAGCCCCTGGGCAGTTGGGCCTTGTGGCTGCTTCCGCTCGGCTGGATGGCCCTTATCTTCGCGGCCTCTCACACACCAGCCTCCGATATCCCCTCCCTGTGGTTCTGGACGCTCCCCGAGTCGGACAAGATCGCCCACTCCATCCTCTACTTCATCCTCTGCCTGACCTTATACGTCCCGCTGAGCCGCCGCGGCCTGCGCGCTCGCCCGGGCGCCGCGGCGTGGGTGGCGGCCGGCCTAGCGGTTCTATACGGCGTGTTAGACGAGCTACACCAGTACGCGGTGCCAGGGCGCACGCCCTCCCTGGGAGACCTCGGCGCCGACTTCGTGGGGGCCTCGCTGGCGACTCTCCTTGCCCAGGCCCTGCCCGGCCGCCGACGCTGACCCGGCCACACGACGCAGGAACGGGCTTTCGTCTGACGTATCTTCCCCCCTACGGCCCTGTTGCCGCACCACCACACGACGAGGATGCTGCCCCATGCCGTACTACCGCAGGCAGAAACGCCACACCCTTCGCGAGGTCGAGCGCCGCCTCCGGGACGCGATGTACTCTCCGGTAGGCGAGTTGACCGTCGAGGCGTGGGTCACCCAGGAGCCGGTTCCCTTCGAGGAGCGGCAATCCGGCAAGCACCTGGAGCTGAAGCCGGGTGACAAGTGGGGCGGTCTCTTCGACTGCGCCTGGTTCCGCTTCACCGGCGCCGTGCCCCCGAAGACTGCCGGCAGGGAGGTCGTGCTGCTCCTCGACGTCAATGGTGAGATGCTCGTCGTCGACCCCCAGGGGAACCCGTGGCAGGGCCTCACCAGCGTCACCTCGGGCTATGACTACAGTCTCGGGGCTCCGGGCAAGCGTGTCCTGGACCTGGTGGGTCCCATCGCCTCCGGTGATGTCATTGAAGTCTGGGCCGATGCCGGCTGCAATGACCTCTTCGGGGTGCTTCAAGAGGACGGCCGGGTCAAGGAGGCCGCGGTTGCCTTGCGCAACACGGAGATCCGGGCCCTCCACTACGACTTCGAGGTGCTCCGCGAGTTGATGGAGCAGCTTCCCGAGGATTCGCCCAGATGGCATCAGATCTGGTCGGCGCTGGACCAAGTGGTACTTATGGCGGCGGAGCCGACGGAGGAGATAGCGGCTGAGGCTCGGCGGGTGCTCGCGCCGCTGCTGGCGGCCAAGGGTGGCGATCCTTCGCTCACCATCAGCGCTATCGGTCACGCGCACATGGATCTGGCCTGGCTGTGGCCGATTCGTGAGACGATCCGAAAGGGCGCCCGCACCTTCACTACGGCGCTGCGGATGATGGAGAGGTACCCCGACTACGTCTTCGGCGCGAGCCAACCCCAGCTCTATCAGTGGATGAAGGACCGCTATCCGAGCCTCTACGACGAGGTGAAGGCGCGCTACGCCGAGGGCCGGTGGGAGGTCCAGGGCGCCATGTGGGTGGAGTCGGACACCAACGTGCCGAGCGGCGAGTCGCTGGTGCGCCAACTGCTCTACGGCAAGCGGTTCTACCGGGACGAGTTCGGCAAGGAGGTCACGAACCTGTGGCTGCCTGACGTCTTCGGGTACTCTGCCGCGCTGCCGCAGATCCTCCGTAAGGCGGGCGTCGAAACCTTCATGACTCAGAAACTGTCGTGGAGCATCGTCAACGACTTCCCGCACCACACATTCTGGTGGGAGGGCATCGACGGCAGCCGAGTGCTCGCCCATATGCTGCCCGAGGACACCTACAACAGCTCCGCAGCGCCGAGGGCGCTGACGAAGGCGGCGAAGCAGTACAAGGACAAGGACGTCTCGGCCAACTGCCTGCTGCTCTTCGGCATCGGCGACGGCGGCGGCGGGCCAGGGATGGAGCATCTGGAGCGGTTGGCTCGCGAGAAGGACCTGGACGGCCTGCCGCCCGTGGTACAGGAGACCGCGGAGCGGTTCTTCAATCGGATCCGCGACGGGCAGAGCTACCGGCGCTGGGTAGGCGAGCTCTACCTCGAGCGTCACCAAGGCACCTACACGACCCAGGCGCGGAACAAGCGGTACAACCGCAAGCTGGAGCTAGCCTTGCGCGATGCCGAGATGCTCCAGGCACTGGCGGCCTGGCTCGGCGATCTGGAGTACCCCGTCGCGGAGTTCGAGGAGATCTGGCGCGAGGTGCTCCTCTACCAGTTCCACGACATCCTCCCCGGCTCGTCCATCACCCGGGTATACGAGGAGTCGCTGGAGCGCTACGCAGTTCTCCTGGATCGGGTGAACGCGCTCGCCAGCCAGGCTCAAGCGGCCCTGCTGGGTCATCTCAGTCCCGGCGATGCCGAGGATCCCGTCGTCGTCATCAACACTCTGTCATGGCCCAGGGCCGAGTGGGTGCGGTCCGGTGAGCGGTGGATGAAGGCCGAGGTGCCGCCCATGGGCTTCGCCGTGGTGGACCGCGTCGCGGCGTCGTGGACGGGTTCGAGCCCCAAGGTGGAGCCCCGTCTCCTCGACAATGGCCTGCTCCGCGTCGAGTTGGCTGCGGACGGCTCGATCGCGTCCATCGTAGACAAGCGTCACAACCGCCAAGTGCTCCAGCCGGGCGAGGCGGGGAACACCCTGGCGGTCTATTTCGACCCGGGCGACGCCTGGGACTTCGCGATGGATTACGACGAGCGGGAGCCCGAGCGCTTCGTGCTCGTCTCCGCCGAGCCCTTCGAGGACGGACCCGTGGCGGGTATCCGACAGGTCTACCACTACGAGCAGGACGGCAGAGTGTCGGTGCTTACCCAGGAGATCCGGCTCACGGCGGGGAGCCCTCGCCTGGACTTCGTGACCCATGTCGACTGGAAGGCGTCCGCGAGGATGCTCCGCACGAGCTTTCCTGTGGATGTGCACGCCAATGAGGCGACGTGCGAGGTCCAGTTCGGGTGGATCAAGCGGCCCACCCACGAGAACACGACATGGGACCTGGCGCGGTACGAGGTGTGCGCCCAGCGCTGGGTGGACCTCTCGGAGCGCGGCTACGGTGTCGCGCTTCTCAACGACTGCAAGTACGGCCATCAGCTACGGGGCAGCGTGCTGGACCTGAACCTGCTGCGTTCGCCCCACTCCCCGGACCCTGTCGCGGATCGGGCGGAGCATGAGTTCACGTACTCGCTCTACCCCCACGCCGGCGACCACATCGCGGGCGGAGTGCTGCGCGCGGCGGCGGCGCTGAACACGCCACTGAGGGTCGCGGAGCTCGTCGGAGCGGGGGCCGCGCCGCTCCCCCAGGGCTCGATCGTCTCCATTGACGTGCCGAACGTGGTCATCGAGGCTATGAAGCGCGCGGAGGACGGCCCGGGGCTTCTCATCAGGATGTACGAAACCGACGGCGCCCGCGCTCAGGCGAGGGTGAGGGTGGCAGTGGACTTCGCGGCGGCGGCGCTGGTGGATCTCATGGAGGAGAACCCCGTGCCATTGACTATGGTCGACGGCACGGTGACGGTCTCCTTCGGGCCCCATGAGATTCAGACGCTGCGCCTATGTCCGGGCGTCTGACGAGCTACCGGTTGCGCCAGGAGCGAGTCGGCTCGAAGCCGAGGAGCTCCTGGCATGGCCGCAGGGCCCAGAGGGTGGGAAGTGGGTTCGCTTCGAGGGATCCGCGTTCGCGGACTACGTTTCCGGCCCCGCCAGCGACGAGAACCCTCGCACCGAGTCCTTCTTCATGCGCAATCGCCGCTCCGCACACCGCAGGGCGGCGAGGATCCTGACATCGACCATCTCGCCCTGAGCCATTCGGTCCATTACGAAGTCCTCGAGCCCATCGAGGGGCACCCAGTGGGTCTCGATGGGGAAGAGCTCGTCCCCCGTTACTCCCTCGACGGGTTCGAGATCCATCAACAGGTAGAAGTCGAGGAGCGTGGAGGCGGCTCCCTGAGAAGCGGGGGCACGCATGAGATGCTCGACGCGATGGGCCGTGAACCCGCACTCCTCCTCAAGTTCACGGATGGCCGTGCGCTCCATCGGCTCGGGTGTGTCGCACAACCCCGCAGGGAGCTCCCACACCTCGGACTGCACGGGCGCCCGGTACTGCCTCACCAAGGGCACGCGGCCCTGGGCGTCGATCGCGAACATGAGGACGACGTCCTGTACACCGACGCGCTCGGCGTACTCCCAGACGCCGCCGGGCACCGTTCGACGCACGAGACGGAGGAAGCGGCCCTCGCAGAGGACCTCAGGAGGACCCAGGGGCTGGGACATGTATTTCATCCTTTCGGAGCATCATCTTCCGCTGCCGAACGTCAGAACCTCCGGCGCCGCTCTGCAGGCGGTTTGGAGGGGCTGAGCGAAACATGTGTGAGGGAGTGAAGCCCATGACCAAGCGAGAACGCGTGATGGCGGCCTTGGCCGGCGCAGATACCGACCGGGTGCCCTTCAGCTTCTGGTACCACTTCCCGGGCGGCGACCGAGCGGATGAGGCCTTCGTACGGAACGAGGTCGAGTTCGCCCAGCGCTATGACATGGATCTCCTGAAGGTGATGCACGACGCGCCCTACGACCTGCCAGGCGGAGCCCTGACCGTGGAGAGCGCTCAGGCCTTCGCCGAGCTCCCCGTGATCGATCCCACAGCCGGCAACTTCGGGAAGCACCTGGAGGCCCTCAAGGCCATCCGGGAGCGGCTGCCCGATGACCGGCCCATGGTCGATACCCTCTTCGACCCCTTCGCCTACGGCGACAAGATCGTCGGCCGCAAGCTCGTCGAGCTGCTCCGCACCCATCCCGAGGAAACCAAGGCGGGGCTGGAGTCGGTCACGCAGTCGCTGATCCGCTGGGCCGATTGCTGCCTGGACGTCGTTGATGGGCTGTTCCTGGCGTGCGGCGCCGCGAGCGCCGACGTTCTGGACGCCGAGACCTATGAGGGGTTCATCCTGCCTCTGGATATACGCATCATGGAGGCAGCGGCACCTAAAGGCACGGTGAACTCTCTGCATGTGCATGGCAAGGGACATCTCCACTTCGACCTCCTCGCCCGATGCCCCGCCCATCTGGTGAACTGGAGCGACCGGACGACCGATGTATCCTTGGCGGATGGCCGCGCCGCCCTGCCTCATACTTGCCTGGCGGGTGGCATCGACGAGGTCACTGCGGGAGACGTGGCCCCCGAGGAGATCGCGGAACAGGTGCGGGACGCTGTCGCTCAGCTCGACGGCAGAGGTATGCTGGTTGCCTGCGGGTGCGCGGTTCCCACGGACACGCCGGCGGAGAACCTCCTGATCGTCAAGGCCACCCTCGAGTCCCTGTGATGGGGGCCGGAAAGGACGCTATCACCAGATGAACAGAACTGAGGGTATCGCCGTGCTGCTCGCGGCCGCTGCCGCGATCGGCCTTCTATGGTGCGCAGGATGCGCGGGAGGCGACTCCGGGCTGAGCCTGGACACGGTCATCGGCCAGGTCAACGGTGGCATCACCGGCAGCACGCAGGACATAATTCTGTACATCTCCGTGCGCACGGGCACCGGCGAGGTGTGGGCCGTGAACGCCTCGGGGCTAGAGGAGCCGTTCCGGCTGACCGCATCGGGCGCCCAAGCTCAGACGCCGGCATGGTCGCCCGATGGGCGGCAGTTCGTCTTCTCCCTGAGCTACATCACTACCGCGCCACTCTACCGGGTCCGGGTTGACAACCAGACCCTGACCGACTCCGAGGGCAAGGCGGTGTACTTCCGGGAGTTCGACAGCAGCGAAGGGTCGAACTTCAGCCCGAGTTGGTCCGTGAACGACCGCATCGCCTTCCACACCGACCGGGATGACGGCGAGTTCGAGATCTACACCTGCGATCTGAATGGCAACGACCTGATCCGCCTCACGGACAACGAGTGGTCGGACAACTCACCGCGGTGGTCTCCCGACGGCACCAAGATCGTCTTCAGCTCGAACCGCGACGATGACACGCCGGATGTCTACATCATGAATGAGGATGGCGGCAACGTCCGGCAGATCACCGACTCGGCCGAGGGCTGGGCCTCCCTGGCGCCGGAGATCAGCCCCGACGGCACCCAGATCGTCTACGTCCTTCAGGATCCCGAAGGCGATCGCGACATCTACGTGATGGATACCAACGGCGGTAGCCAGCGGCGGCTCACCGATGATGGCTGGGGCCACCATCACCCCACCTGGTCGCCCGATGGCACGATGATCGCCTACGAGCGGTTCGCGAAGGAGCCCGTGCCTGACGTCTGGGTCATGAACGCCGATGGCACGGACAAGCGCCAGCTCACCCATCACAACGACTACGAGGCCCAGCCCGCTTGGTCGCCGATGACCCTGTAGCGGCCTCGGCCACGGCGGTAGCTAAGACAAGCGGCGGGGCCCGTGGACCCCGCCGCTTGTCTTCTGTCTGGAGGATGCCTTGGACAGCCTGGAGCAACGCAAGAAGCGAGCCCGAAGTGTGCTGACAACCCTGATGAAGCGGACCCCAGATGCCCGCACGGCCCTGCGCCACCGGGATGCCTTCGAGTTGCTCATCGCCACCATCCTGTCGGCCCAGTGCACCGACAAGAAGGTGAATGAGGTCACGGAGGGGCTGTTCGAACGCTACCCGGGACCGGCGGAACTCGCGTCGGCGGATCCCGAGGAACTCCAGGCGATCCTCAGACCGACGGGGTTCTTCCGACAGAAGTCGAAGAGTGTTCAGGCGACCAGTGTCGCCCTCCAGGAACGCTTCGGGGGCCAGGTGCCCGATACGATGGAGGCCCTCACGAGCCTGCCCGGCGTGGCGCGGAAGACGGCGAATGTGGTGCTCGGCCAGTGGTTCGGCAAGCCCGAGGGCGTAGTTGTCGACACCCATGTCCGGCGGCTCAGCCAGCGCTTGGGCTTCACGGAGCACGACGAACCCGAGAAGATCGAGGCGGACTTGATGGCCCTCTTCCCGAAGTCGAAGTGGATCCCCCTCGGCAGCGTGCTCATCCTCCACGGTCGGGAGATCTGCGCCGCCCGCAAGCCTGCCTGCGGCGAGTGCCCCGTGGCCGACCGTTGTCTCCGCATGGGGGTTAGCTGAGCGGAGGGCCGAGGGGTCCCAACGTCAGCGCGGGGGACTTGGTTCAAGGTTCGCCTTGACATTATATGTCTCGCTGTGACAAACTGGCGCTCATCGGCGTTCCCGGCTCCGGGAGCGGCAACTCCGGTCGGAGGTGCACGCGGATGAAGGTGCGCGCCATGCTCGTCACGTTCACGGTGATGCTACTGGTGGGGGGCCAACTGGCGGCCCTGGCGGAGGGGCCCGAGGCGAGGCTCCCCGAGCACGAGTCCGATGCGCTGCTGCTCGCGATGCCAGCGGGCAACCTGCCCACGCCCCCGGCCCTTCGGACCGGCGCGGCTCCCGATGTCTCCAGCGAGCATTGGACCGTCCCCACTCCCTCTGACGCCATGTCCGCGGGGCTCCTCGGCCTGCGCGATGACGGGCGTTTCCATGCGGGCTCCTTCGTGACCCGCCAGGAGCTATCCGCCGCCGCCACGCGGTTGCTCGTGAAGGCTAGGGCCGAGTGGCCCAAGCGGGCGCGCACGCCCAGCGCCGCGGCACGGGCGGCCTTCTCGGGCGCGGGTCCCGCCGGTGACCTGGCGAGCCGCGCCGACCTCGCTCGGGTGCTCGCCGGGGTGCTCTGCAACTTCGAGCCCGCCGCCACTCGCCTGGCCGACGCCATGGATGCGGGCACCGAGATCTTCTTCGATGTGCCGGAGGGCGATCCGAGGTTCGCTGCCATCGTCGCCATCCGGGACCTCGGGCTGGTGCGGGGCTACCACGATGGTGGGTACCATCCCGCCGAGCCCGTGCTCCGCATGGAACTGGCGGAGTCCCTGGTCTGGGCCTGGCGCTATCTGGCGTCCCTCCCCGACCCCGCTCCGAGCATGGTCGGCGGCAGTGCCAGGCCCCCCGCCCCGCCTGCGGAGATGGTGCCCCAGCCGCCGGTCAAGCAGGGCGAGCACTGGACGACCGACCCCGCCGAGGGCCCGGATCCCATGCCAGGGGGCAATACGGTCCGGCCTGCCGATGGCCTGTAGAGCGCTTCTCAGAAGGGTTCTCGGGGGGAAGGAGCGGGGAGTTCTCAGGAGGCTCGGCGGAAGGGGATAACGCGTGTCAGTGAGGGGTCACCGGGAACTGCTCTACGACCCGCCGTCGGCTGACAGGAACGGGTCATCCCAGCTCTCGTCGAACACATCGCAGCCGCACAGCAGCTCCGCCTGCTCGATGGGCGTCAGGTCTGGCGTGATCTCCGACTCGCCGGGGTCGCCTACCGAGGTGTGGGACCAGATGAAGAGTAGGGGCCTGCCATCGCCTACTACCTGGCCGTGGAGGTCAGCGAGGACTACCCAGCCCACCTGCGCATTGCCGGTAGCGTCCTGATAGCGCACCAAGTCACCGCGCTTCAGTTGCTTCGCCTCTTGCATCGTCATTTGGGCACCCCCCTGGCCTCGTCCCCCGGGCGCTCCGGCGACCCTCACGCCGCCGCTCGCCCCGCTAACACCGGCCACTCACAGACGTCGTCAGTCTACCACACCCGCCGAGCACGGGCGCTTCGATTCGCGCGACTTATCACAGCAGTCCGATGCCCGTGTCCCGCTCGATGTGCCGGCCAAGGGCGGCCACGAGGGGCGGCGCCTGGGAGTGGACCGCGACGAGGCGTTTGGCTCGCGTTAGCGCCGTGTAGACCATCTCCCTGCTGAGGAGCCGCTCCCCGCCCTCGGGAGGGACGACGAGGAGCACCCGGTCGTACTCCGAGCCCTGGGCCTTGTGGACGGTCATCGCGTAAGCGGGGCTCCATGGCGGCAGGTCTCGCTCGGGGTAGGCGCGGATCCCCTCAGGCTTACGGAAGAGGGCTAGGAGCCGCCGCCGACGATCCCGCACGATAACGCCCACGTCGCCGTTCCATAGGCCCATCACCCCATCATTGCGGGTCACGAGCACGGGCATCCCCGGGTAGGCCCGCCCCCACTGGCCCCCGTGGGAGGCGACGAGGCGCCGGTTGACGCCCTCGGCCCCGTGGGGCCCTCGCCGCAGCAAGGTAAGGATGCGGCCGCGCTCGACGCTGGCGAGGAGCGCCTCGGCGCACTCCCGCAGCTCTGGATCCTCCAGCACAGTCGGCAGGACGACGCCGCTGGCGCCTCTGAGGAGGCGGCCGAACTCCCCGTCGGCGGCCAGGTAGCCTGCCACCCATCGCTCCGCGCACTCGCCGAAGGTGATGGCGCCCTCGGGGATGAGGAAGCAGCCGTCGGCCCTCGCCCGTGACAGCCACTCGAGCAGCGCCTCGGCCTCGGCGGGCGCCGAAGGCAGGGCCTGCACGATCTCCTCGGGCGGATCGCCGGCAGTGACACGTTCGGCGATGTGGCGAATCCCGCTGCCGGAGCGGTGGTTCGTGGTAAGAATCGCCACCGCATCGCGGGGCGTCGCCGTCTCGCATCCCGCCGGCAACTCGGGCTCCGACACCCCCACCGCACGGCAGCACTCGGTGATGAGGTCGCGGACCTCTTCGGAGAGCGTCGAGCCCGACCCGTCGGGGATGAGGTCGGAGAGGACGGCCCCGGACTCCACGGAGGGGAGTTGGTCCTTGTCACCGAGGAGCAGCAGCTTCGCGTCGGGCGGTGTCGCCTCCACGAGATGCCGCATGAGCTCGGCATCGACCATGGATACCTCATCGACGACGACGACCCGTGCCTCGATGGGGTCATCCGGCCCCCGCCAGAAGCCCCCGGTGCGCGGGTTGTAGCCCAGGAGCCGGTGGAGGGTGGACCCAGCGGTCGAGAGGAGGCTCCGGTCACCCTCGGAGGGAGCGCCGATCGAGCCGATGCCCGCGTGAAGGGCCTCTGTCATCCGCTGGGCGGCCCGGCCCGAGGGGGCCGCGAGGGCGATGTCGTCGGCTCGCATGCCCGCCCGAACGAGGCAGCGGAGGAGGGCGCAGATGGTGGACGTCTTTCCCGTTCCAGGTCCTCCCGAGATGACCACGAACTGCCGGGGCAGCGCCAGGGCCAGGGCCGCGACCTGATCAGCGCTGGGAACCAGTGGTTCTCCGCTCGATAGGCGTTGGGGCGCCTCGCGCACGACCTCGCGCAGGATCCTTGGCCAGTCGCCCTGGATCGACGGCTGAGCGTCGTTCAGTCGCTCCTGCACTCGCTCACGGAGTTGGCTCGCGGCGAGGTAGTAGCGCTGGAAGTAGACGTACCGCTTGGGCCCGACGGTCACGTCGATCAGTGGCCGGGTAACATCGTCGGGCGAGCCGTAGAACCGTGCCTCCTCCGGAAGCTCCACGAGCCGCCGAGCGATGCGCTCCGCCCATGGCTTCGCCTCCCCGTCCGTCAGGACCGGCTCCAGCCGCCGCTCCAAGGCATCGGACTCCACGCGCACGCAGAGGCTCCCCTCATCGCGCGCCACAAGCAGGGCCAGCACGAGGGCTTGGTCAGCGGGATGGCGCTCGCCAGCGATGTCGCACAGATCGCCGATGAGCCGATAGTCCGAGTAGGTGAGGGGCCACTCTCCCGTCTCACCAGGAGGGCGCAGGGCTCTCACCAGCTCGTCGTCCAACCCGCTCGTGCGCCAGTCCACAGCGTTAGCGGCCATCGGCGTCACCCCGGACGTGCTCTTCGATGAGCCCGGGCAGCTTGCCGCTGGCCCACTCCGTCGGTCTGATGTCCGACTCATCGCGGACGTAGACGCCCCGCTGCCCATCCTCGGTCAGCCCGCGGATGAACACATAGAGGACGCCGCCCAGGTGGCGCCGCGGGTCATAAGTCTGCCCAAGCCGTGCCCGCAGCCAGCGGTCCAGAGCGACGGTGTAGAGGGTGTACTGGAGGTGGTAGTCGTTGGCGTCCATGGCCTGATTCAGCCCGTCGGGGCCATAGTCGGCGAGCCGGTTGGACTTCCAGTCCAGGATGTAGTACCGCTCGTCCTTCCTCGCCACCAGGTCGATGACACCGACGAGGAGGCCCGAGTGGACACGCGTCCCCGGCGCTCCGTCGGGGAAGAGCTCGACCGGGTAGAGGAAGGGCAGCTCGGGCAGGACGTCACGCGCTCCCAGGCCGGCGATGGGGCCGAGGCCGGGGAGATCCGCCGTCAGAGCCCGACGGATGAGCTCCAGCGACGCCGCGATGAAGCCGTCGTTCAGCCAACGCGCAGGCACCCAGTTCCGGGCGATGGTTATCAGGGTAGCCGGTAGGCCGGCATCCTCGAGCGAGGCGGGGATGTCTCCGGTGAGAACCAGCGCCTCGAGGGCCTTGTGGAAGAACTGGCCAACACCGGCGCCGCCGGGCAGGTCCGCCTGGACGTACCCCTCGTCACGGTCATCATCGAGGCGGAGCCAGGAACCCTCGGCTGACGCGCCGCGGGCGTGGCGGTCAACGAGGCTCGTGTAGGAGGCCGTGGGCACAGTGAGGCGTTGGAGGTTCGTTGGTGGCCGGCGTATGCCGCCTACCAACGCGGGACCTTCGCCGGGGCCGTGCTGAACTGCTCCCCTCCCCTCTTCGGGACCCTCCGCCATGGCTTCATACGGGAGGGAGGGACGTGGGCGATAGAGGCCTCTATCCGGCCAATCGATCTCGCGCACCGAGTCGGGCACGCCTGCCGCGCGGGCACGCTCTAGGCGCTCCCCTACGATCCACACCAGGGGACCGCTCGAGTGCATCGATCTCCCGCCCGGGGTGTAGACGGGGATATGCACCTGCACCGCGGCGCGGGTGATCGCGACGTAGTAGAGCCGCCGAAGCTCCGCTTCGGCGTCCGCGTCCGTGTCCTTGCCATTGGCCGTGAGGTCGATCACCCAGTGCCCATTGCCCCCGTCGGAGCGCTCATACCGACGCTGGACGGGCATGCCCGCCGGCCGCATGGTGAACCCTCCCCCAACGAACACGAAGGGGAACTCCAGACCCTTGCAGGCGTGCATCGTCATGATCTGGACCTTGGGCTCACTCGTCTCGATGCGCAGGAGGTTCTCGTCCTCGCTCACCTGGGTGGCGCTCCGCCGGTCCGCGATGGCCGCTAGGAGGTCGAAGAGGTCCCATCCTCCCCGCGTTGCCTCACCCTCGAGGATCTGGCAAAGGTGGCGGTAGTTCGTGAGCCGCCGCTCCCATTCCATAGGCGCCTCGTCCATGTCATCGAGGAGGATCGGCGAGGCGTCCAGGATCTGGCGGAAGAGCGAGGGCCAGTCCCGGCGCTCGGCGCAGTTCACCCAGTCGTTGAACACTCGGCGCGCAGGATGGGTATCGGGACACTCGGCGAGGGCTACCGCCTCCACCGGCGTGGCCGAGACGAATCTCGAGATGAGAGCGGAACGCCACAACTCCACGTCGGCGGGATCGGCGAGAGCGCGGAACAGGGCGTGGAGCTGAAGCGCTTCGTCGGAAGCCCAGAGGCCGGGCTCCTTGTAGAAGGTGAAGGGGATGCCCTTGTCTCGGAGCGCCTCGATGTAGAACCGCGCCTCCCGCCGGGTGCGGACCAGAATGCAGAAGTCGGAGTAGTCCACGGGCCGCGCGGCCCCACCGCGGAAGGTGATGGTCGGCCGCCCGGTCGCGTCGCGGGGGCAGAGGGCGTCGACCCGCTCGGCCACATACCGCGCGTACGCTCTCCGCGCGGGGCTGGCGCTCTCTGGGGCCAGCTTCACGAGCACCATCCCCGCGCCATCGACGGGCTCGCCCACGGCCTGGATCTTCGCGGCGGGCCCGGCGTCGCTGATCGTCACCGGCCACTTCGGATCGAACCAGTCGCTCCGCCCGAACAGCCAGTTGCAGGCTTCGATGACGGCCGGCCGGGCCCGGTAGTTGGTGCCGAGAGAGTGGCCAACAGCGCCGCAGCGCTCCAGGAGATGCTCGCATGCGGCCATATAGGAGTGGATGTCAGCGCCCCGGAAGCCGTAGATGGCTTGCTTGGGATCACCCACGATGTAGACCCTGGGGGCCGGCTCGTGACCGCTGAGGAGGGCGGTCTGGAGGATCTCCCACTGGAGCCGGTCGGTGTCCTGGAACTCATCGACAATCACGAAGTCGAGGCTCTCCCGCAGGGCCGTCGCGAGAGGACCCTCCGGCCCGCCCCGGGCGATGCCATCGTGGACTTCGGCGATCATCCGGGAGAAGGTCATGATCCCTCGTTCCCGGCACCGCGTCTTCAGCGCCTCATGCAGGTCGCGGATCGTGTTCGAGGCGAGGCTCGCGATGGCCTGGCCGCTGAGGTACTCGTCCATCCTCGCGAGCTCGTCCGCGATCTCCTCCAGCTTGAGCCCTCGCTCGCGCCAGCCGTCCTTGAGCCGCCCGTGCAGCTGATCGAAGGGCCGATCGATGAAGTCGGTCAGGTTCTTGTTCTTCGTTGTCTCTCTGCGGATCCCGGAGAGGAGCGCTTGGGCTCCCTCCACGAGTTCCATCGGCTCCTCGGGGCGGCTCGCCAGAAGGCTCAGCAGTGGGTGCACATACCAGTTGAGGAGGGACTTGACCCGGGTGGGACCCCTGTCTCCGATCTGATCCAACGCTTGGCTTAGGGGGTGGACCTGGGGCTCCGCTGCGGGGTCCACATCCTCAGGGAGCAACCCCCGGATCGCCTCCAGATGGCCCCGCACCGTCTTCGCAATCGCCCTGATCTGATCGGCGGCGGCTTGTGCGTCCTCCTCGGGCGCCGGCACGAGCCGATCCCCGGCCTCGGGGGTGTAGAGGGCAGCCTGACGCGTCACGGTACCCAGCCAGTCGCGGACATTGCCCGCCCACCTGGGCCGAACCGAGGAGCGGAGCAGGAACTCCAGGAGTTGCTCATCGAGGCTCCCCCAGCGCCGGATGAGTCCGGTGGCGAGTTCCTCGAGAAGAGCTGCCTCGTCCTCGATGGCCGTGGAGAGGAGCTGGCCGCCCTCGAAGGCATGCTCCTGAAGCAGCCGGCCACAGAAGGAGTGGATCGTGGAGATCCGCGCCTGTCCGAAGCTGTCGAGGGCATCCAGGATTCGCTGACGCTCCGGCGAGCCCTGGGCCGCCGCGCCGAGCGCGCGCTCGAGTTCCACGCGGAGGCGATGGCGCATCTCGCCCGCCGCTTTCTCGGTGAATGTGATCATCAGTAGGCGGTCGATGGGTGTAGTCGTGGTTCGGAGGATCCGCACTGCCAGCGCCACGATGGTGTAGGTCTTGCCCGTGCCGGCGGACGCCTGGATCACCCCGTGGCGGGCGAGGTCGATGCTCTCGATGGAGGAGACGGGGCTCATCGTCGTCATCGGTCACTCACCCTCCTTCACGAGCGCCTCCAGGATGGGCCCGAAACGGCTTCGGAGCACGGCGAGAGGATCATCCGGCACGAATGCCAGGAGGTCCCTGAGCAAGCGCACCCGCTCGGGCATCCGCCATCTGGTCGGCTGTCTTTCCTGATCCTCCTCGATCACAGCCAGGATCAGGTCGCGGTAGCCCGAAGCCTCCTCTCCGTCCACCACCTTGGACCAGGCATCGTGATCGTCTGCGATGGGAGTGAAGGGCAGAAGCTGGAAACAGGTGGGATTCAGAAAGTCCCGGCACAGGTCTCGCAGGTGCGAGGCTGTCCGGTCCCTGTCCAGGGGTCCGAAACCGTAGGAGATGATGCCCCTCGTGTTCTCTCCCCCGGGGCTCGGCAGGATGTCTACGAAGAGGACCTTGCCCTCGATGCGTGCCCGCGCCTCCGCATCATCGTTCACCAGAAGGGCCGACGCCATCAGGAACGGCAGGAAGACGGTGCGGGGGAACACCGGGATGAGGTTCCCCTTGGGTCCGATCTGGGTCCTGGGCGCTTGGCTTCGGGTGATGCACAGGGCGTGGACCTCATTGTGACCGAACCACCAGTGCTCGACGCTCCCACGAAGCTCGGCGAGACGCCCGTCCTCGAGGGGCAGGCATGTCGCGGGTACGCGGACGCCGGGGACCTCCCGTGACTGCGCGCCGCCCAGTATGAGGCGAGGGGCGTACTCGGCCTTGCCGAGTCCCGCCAGATACTCCTCGGCCCACTCGCCCGGTTCCTTCAGTTGGGATAGGGCATGGTCTAGGTCCACCTTGCCGATGGGCCCCTCGGGAAGCCGTCCCCGCCGGGCGCCGCTGAGGTAGTCCTGCTGGGCGATCTCCGCGAGAGTGACCGCCGCCCCCTCCCCCGCCCGCTTCTGGACGTAGGTGGAGAGGGCGCCGACGTGGAGGTTGTAGTTCTCCGGGAAGGCGGCCTGGAGCGGTTCGCGATCCTCTACCGCGGCGCCATCAGAGGGATCCTCCTTGATGCGCAGATGCCGCCTCAGAGCCTCCGCGAGAGGCTCCTCCAGGAACTTGCTCAAACGTCCCAGGGGAACCCGTTCTCGCTCCCGTTCCCGCCCTGGCATAGCGAGGTCGGAGTCGAGACGGCGCACTGCGAGCCGCTCCTCGGCCGCCAGTCGCACCTCCTGAGCCAAGGCCGGCGCTAGGTCCGCTCCCTCGCGTTGCGCTCGCCAGCGCCAGCCTAGGATCTGGTCCCACGAGGAGTAGGTCCTGGAGGGGGAGGCGTCATCGAGGCACTCGCGGCTCGACGCGTGGAGAGGAACCTGCACGGAGAGTGACGCGGGCAGCTCCCCGTCGGCGTCGAGCCAGCCCATGAGCCGCATGAGCTGCGCGAGCATGGGGCTTGGGAAGTGCTCCTCGTCCTTCTGAAGATCGCGTCCGAGGGTGCTGATGCGGAGCGCGTCCCCTGCGCGGAGGCACGCCTCCAGGCCCAGGTGCCGATGGTGGTCCGGCGGCCAGAGCTGGCGAATGTCGTCGCGGCCGCGCGTTCGGCGAAGGTTGAGCGGCATCCGAGGGACGCTTCCGGGGAAGGCGAGCTCGTTGAACCCCGCGAGGTAGACAACGCGGAAGGGCGGCAGGCAGAGCGGCATGGCGAGCCGCGCGATGGTGACGCCCTCCAGGGGCCGTCCTGCGGGGGCCACAGCTGTGCCCAGGCGCGCTAGAAGGGCGTCGCTCACGAGGGAGAGGCCGACGGCGGCGTCGCCCAGATGCTCGGCGATCGCCAGCAGTCCCTCGCGCGCCGCGGCGACGACGCTCTCCTCCAGGGGCCGATCGGGCGGTACGGCGAGGTAGGTGTCCAGAAGGCGCAGCAGGTCCGCGGTCCACTCGGCCGCGGGTCGTTCGAGACCCTCCCGCGACCAGCTCGCGACAGAGCGCAACAGGCCCTCGACGGTGCGGTCAAAGGCGGCCACCGCCTCCCGGTCGCCGGATTCCAGGTCGCGGAAGGGGGGCACCTCGGCGAAGGCGCCCTCGTCCAGAGCGGATTCGTCCATCACCTGTCCGAGCCGAAGGCGCCGGAGCCCCTGCCGCCAGGTGAAGCGATCTGATGCCCCGAAGCCCCGCTCCCCCCGGATGCTCGCATCCCACGAGTGGTAGACGGAGAGGCTCTCCGCCCATGACCGCCAGGTGGTGATATCCGCGCGGCCGAAGCCGCCAGCCGTGAGGAAACAGGGGTTCCCGAGGAGGCTGAAGACGGCGCCCCGGTCGAGGTGCCCGCTGGCCATCTGGAGCAAGGCCTCCACCGCTTGGGCGTAGGCGCTGGAGCCGCCGGGATCCAGGCCCGAGAGGTTGTGCGGGATGGGCGGCGAGGCGGCCGAGAAGACGGATCGGGCGGCGACGGCGTACTCCTCGGGGTCGGCCACGAGCACCGCGATGTCATCGAGGATCAGGCTGGCATCGCCCTCGATGCCCTGCAGGATGTCGTCCCGGATCGCCTCCATCTCGCGCACGGCGCTGCTCGAGCTCAGAACCCGGAAGGAGCCATCGCCGGCGGGCGCGCCGCCATCGTGGCGACCCGTGAGGGCCCGCTGGATGCGGCGGAGATCGGAGGTCTCCCCCGCCTCACTACAAGCCATCGGAAGTGGGGTGTGCTTGAAGAGGCCTGGATCAAGGAGCCGCTCCTGGAGCTGAGCCCAGGTCGCCCGGGTGGTGCGGCTCCACTGGTCGATGATCCGTGCGGCGTCATCGTGGGCGGACCACGCTGAGGGGCCGAGGGGCACCGGGGGCGCGTAGTAGATGAGGACCTCGATGTGGCGAGCCACTGCGGCCAGGATGCTGAGTTGGAGGCGGGAGAAGAGGCTGAGGCCGAAGACGTAGAGCCGGGGGACTGGCTCACGGGGCGGCAGGAGGCGGCCCAAGGCGTGACGGGCGTAGCCCGCCAGGGAGAGCCGGGACGCCTCGGGGCGAGGTAGGGCGCGACGGTACAGCTCCGCCTGGGCGCGCTCGGTGGGATCCTCGGGATCCAGGAGACGCCCCTCCACCCAGGCATCCGCGAGTTCAGGCATATGCTGCTCGTAGTCGAGGAAACTCTCGGAGAGCTGCTGGCTGAGCTGCCAGACACGGCGCCAGTAACGGGGACCCCGCGGGCCGCAGTACTCGAGGAGGGGCTCAAGGTCGACGTCGTCGGGGCCTGCGGTCAGGAGAACCAGAGCGATGAGCAGCTCCAACTCCGGCCGGTCAATGGGGCGGACCGAGGCGGCCTGGGGGTCGAGGCTCGCAAGGGCGCGCCAGAAGCCGTGGCCCGGGTAGTCGCCGCGGAGGTTCATCACCACGCCCATCTGTTGGGCGATGCGGCGCTTCAGCCACGCATCGGTCAGGGGATGCGGAACGATGATGTGGATCGGTTGGAGAGGATCGGCAACCTCCTGTTGGAGGTCTTTGGCGAGCCGATCCGCGAGCGCGCCCAGGTCGCCGCACGTGTAGAGGACGCCGCCCATTGTCACCCCTTCTACTCCCCTGCCGCCTGGAGGGGCGGCCCTGGTGCGGACGTTTTCACCCGAGAGGCACGAGTACCCTGCGCGTTGCGCCTCCGACAGACGGCAGCCGGAGCGGGCCTCAGCCTCCAGAGGCGTCGGCACTCGGCTCCCGCCGCGTCCGGTCTCCTGCTTGGAGGGGAGGACCCGTGCCTGCAGCGCGTGGAGCGCGACGCTCTGCTGCTCGACGCCATGCCCGGCCTCGCGGTCACGGATAGCGGTAGTTCACGGTATACAGCTCGGGACTATCGCCGTAGGGGTGGATCACCTGCCCGTCGCGCTCCAGCCAGGCATGGGCGAGGATTCCCTTCTTCGGATCGGGCCGTACGCCTACGACGAGATCCGACGGGCAGCCCGCCTGGCGCAGCAGCCGGTAGAGCACCAGGGACCGCATGAGGCAGCGCCGTCGTCTGATCGCGAGGAGGCCCAGGTCCGTGGCCGCCGCCAGCTCCTCAGGATCCCACCGCCTGCGCCCGAGGGGTCGGGTCCACCGCTCCATGAAGGCGGCGAAGTTCATGCGCCTGATGACCAGGCGTGCATGGGTGGCGCATCCCAGAACTCGTAGTAGCAGCGCGAGCTTGCGGGGTGAGAGGAGCCAACGGGAGTACTTGAGAGCGCGGCGGAGGGCCATCAAGAGGCGAGGTGGGCTTCCAGGAGGTCCGGAAGCCCCCCGGCGAGGACGTCCTGGCCGGCATGGAGATCCAGGCACTCGCACTGGAGGACGAGCTGCTGGAGGATCGCCAGGTGTTCTTCAGCCTGCCGTCCCGCCGCGAGGACCATGGGGCTGTGTTTGACCATGCGCCGAAGGGCCTCGCCGCGTGTCACTGGGCTCAGCGTGGAGGTGGGGTTCGGCGCTATCTGGGTGAAGATGATGTGGTTGGGATGGACGGGCGTGGAGTCATCGGCGGCGCTCAGAAAAGATGGATCCATGGCGTAACGTCCGTCGAGTCGGACGTGCCCCACCCGGTCGTCGAGACCGAAGGCGGCGCGGGTGACCTCGCCAACGTTGAAGTCCTCGCGCCAGCCTTGCCCCCCGATCCCGCGATCGGTCACCCGAAGGTACAGCAGGTCATCGGTGACATATCCCCAGTTGCCCAGAGCCATGGCGATGGTTGCGGTGCTCTTCCCGTGGCGCTGGCCGCCGCAGAAGAGGAGGCAATCGTCCCCCTTCGCGACGCAGCCGGCATGGAGTTGGTAGAGGCCCAGCTGCCGGAAGAGCTCGATGATCGCCACGATGAGGGTCCGATGGTAGCCTTCGGGGGTGTCGCGCATCGTCTCATCGACCCATGCCCTGGCCTCAGTGGATCCCTCGGGGAGCTGGATGACCGCGCCGTCATCCACCAGCCAGAGGTCTCCGTCGAGGGAGTAGCCCTCGGTGCCGAAGTGCAGGAAACGCTGCTCGGCGTCGCGCCGGACCGACTCGAAGAGCTCGGGCTCCTCCGGGTGGGAGGTGACCAGGATGCTCGCTGTGGGGCCGGAGAAACCGACAGGGCGCGCAAGCATGGGCCCTAGCACGGGCTGAAGCCCGTCTACCAGCCATGATTGGTCTGCCCGGAGATCCAGGCCCACATCGTGGAAGCGGTACCGTGCCGAATAGGGCGCGTTCATCAGTCCTCTGTCGGCTCAGGCTCGGGCGTGGATGGCGTCACGAGGCCCTCGGCTAACAGCTCCTTACATAGGCTGATGACGGCTTCGCGCGCGTCATCGGCCTCGACGTCGTACTCGGCGGACAGATTAGCCGCGATATCCCCCACACTGGCGCCCACCTGCATCATCTGCCAGACGCGCAGGCCCGTCTCGTTGAGACCGTAGTACTTACGCGTGCCCAGATGCAGGAGAACCGCCTCGTCTTCCATGGCGGTGAATACCACATCGGCAGCTCTGCTCAGACGGGTCGTTTCCGTCACAGATGCTCCCATGCTCTTGGCCCCTTAGTGATGACAGCCCAGACACCCTTGCTGCCATCGCGCTTATCTCTCACGACGCTGTCCTGCGCTTCGGACCCGTTACGCCTCACTCCAGCCACCGCAGTCCATCGGATGGCTTCGAGACGACGGAGAAGCACGCGCCCGCGTACTTCGGCACCGCCCGCTGGTACTCGGCTACCGCCCACGCACCCGCCTCCTCCGCTCCGGCTGGGTCGCAGATGCCGGCTGCGAACCCCCCAAAACCACCGCCACAGAACCTCGCCCCATAGACGCCTGGGGCGTGGTTCAGTATCCGTCCCAGGATCTGCTGCTCTTCGTTGCCCGTCTCGTAGTTGCCGATACTGCTCTCCAGAGACTGGCGGGCGCACTCTCCGAAGGCCTGGAGGTCCCTCGCGCGCCAAGCAGTAATGGCTCTCTCTACTCTTTCGGTCTCCGTCAGGAAATGCCTTGCTCTCCCGCGGTAGGGATGGGGCAGTTTCTCGAGTTCAGCCGCCAGTAGGTCCCGGGGTAGGTCGCCGAGGGCATGGATCTCCGCCCGCGGGGCGAAGCCCGTTCGCTCGGCGAGAAGCTTGGCGGCCTCACGACACTCATCGGTGCGGCTGTTGAAGCCGGTTGCCGCCAGTCGGCGGGGGATGCCCGAGTAGACGGCCACGATCGCCACATCGGGCCCGGGCTCCACGGTGACCTCGTTCGTCGCGCAGTCGAGGGTGACCATGTGTCCGGCCTTGGCGTTGACGATGATCGTTGGGTCAAGCAGCCCACAGTTGACGCCCACGTACTCGTTCTCCACGCGCATCGCCGCCTCGGCGAGGGCGGGACGCTCCCACACCCTGCCGTTCACGTCGGCCAGGGCGCTGAGGAGGGCGAGGGAGAAGGCCGCGGACGAGCTCAGGCCCCCCGACGGGAGGCTCCCGGCCTCCACGCCATCGAAGCCCCGCTGCCGGGGCCCGAAGATTCGGGCCGCTCCTAGGAGGAAGAGCGACCAGTCGTGGCTGTCGCCCGCTCGCGAGACCGCGTCATCGGGGTGGAGGTGGGCGATGCTCGCATCGGTGGCGTCCCGGAGCCGCATGTTGGGCTCGGCCGTCGGCTTGTAGCCGAGGACGATGCCATGGTCGAGGGCGAAGCCGGTGACTTTGCCCCCCTGATGGTCGACGTGGGCGCCCACGAGGCAGGCACGGTAGGGCGAGAGCAGAACGCGCCCCAGTCGCCGGTAGTGGGCTACGATGTTGCGCTGCTCGGGCGCATAGACGAAGCTGTCTTGGGTTGCTGTTGTCATGGTGGGTATCAGTTCCTGTGGGGTAGTTCGCACTATCGGGCCAAAGGCCTCTCACGGACGGCGCCGTTCTGCGGACTCCCCGATCATGCCCGAGTGATGCGCAGCAGGGTCTTCAGGATCACTGCGAGGTCACTCAGCACCGTCGCGCGCGCCGTAGCGGGCGGAAGCACTGCCGTCCGCTCTACGCGGCGAGGGGACTGGGATGGCAGGGACACGTGCCGCGGTCGCGGAACCATCGCCCACTCAAGGAGGCACCGATGCAGACCGCGACCCTCACCGCCGCTCTTCCGTTCGTCGTCCTCGGCTCCGCATGGGCTCAGGGAAGCCCCGTTGCCGAGGGGGCCATGCCCGAGGTGGCCGCCTCGGGATTCGCCTTCACCGAGGGGCCGGCGTGCGACGCCGATGGCGCTGTCGCCTTCACCGATCAGCCCAACGACCGGATCCTGCGCTGGACGGCGGAGGATGGCGTCACGGTGCTGCTCGAACCCTCGGGCCGAAGCAATGGCCTGTGCTACGACGACGAGGGGAACCTTTGGGCCTGCACCGACGAGCGTAACGAGATGTGGATCATCCGGCCCGACGGCTCCCACAGCGTCGTCATCAGCGGCTATGGCGGGAAGTTGCTCAACGGTCCGAACGATGTCTGGCTCGCGCCCGAGGGCGGCGCTTACTTCACCGACCCCTACTATGAGCGCGACTACTGGGACCGAGGCCCCATGGAGCAGGAGACCCAGGGCGTCTATTGGCTCCCGCCGGGCGAGAGGGAGCCCGTGCTCGCTGATGGGGACTTGGTGCAGTCCAACGGCATCATCGGCGCCCCTGACGGGCGGACGCTCTATGTCGCGGACATCGGCGCGGGCCGGACCTATGCGTACGACATCGGCGTGGACGGCGCCCTGGTGAACAAGCGGCTGTTCTGCGAGATGGGCTCCGACGGGATGACCGTCGACGATGAGGGCAACGTCTACCTGACGGGCAAGGGGGTCACTGCATTCAACCGCGATGGGGAGCAGGTCGCGCACATAGCGATCCCCGAGCCGTGGACCGCGAACGTCTGCTTCGGCGGCCCCGATCGACGGACGCTGTTCATCACAGCGGGCGAGCGGGTGTATACCCTCGCGATGCGGACCCGAGGGGTTGGGAGCCAGTGAGGGCTGGGGTGGGTGGTGGGTGGCTGGCAGGCATACGAGCGAGGAATGAGGCGCGAAGGGAGCGGGGCGACGGGAGGGGTGTGCGGGATGGTAGTATCATGCCAAGTGCGGGGGTGCGATCCCTCGCCGTCCGAGGGAGGATGACTGGACATGGCGAGGCTCACCATGGAGCTGCCTCCAGAGGTCTTCTCGGCCATCAGGCGTGGCCCCGAGGAGTTCCTCCGCGAGATGCGATTGGCGGCAGCCGTGAAGTGGTATGAGTTGGGCGAGATCTCCCAGGAGAAGGCGGCGGCGGTCGCTGGCTTGAGGCGGGCGGAGTTCATCGACGCTCTGGGCCGCTACCGTGTCTCACCTTTTCAGTACACCGGGGAGGATATCGCGCGGGAATTAGGCGATGGGTGAGCACTGGATCGTCAACGCATCGCCTCTGATCGTGCTCGCTAAGGTGGGCATGGCCGAGTTCCTGATCGCTATGCCCGACTCATTGGTGACGTCGCAGGTTGTCGCCGATGAGATCCTGCGTGGGCCTGCCGAGGACCCCGCTGCACGGTTGGTGGCCTCGGGAGCGATAGCCATAGTGGATGCCCCGCCGCCACCCGCGTTCCTCGTAGGCTGGGATCTCGGACCCGGAGAAACTTCCGTGCTCGCCCTGGCCTCCATGGAGCCCAGCAGCATCGCTGTGATCGACGATGCGGCCGCCCGTCGGTGCGCGAACTCCCTCGGCGTCCCCACACGAGGCACCCTCAGTGTGTTGGTTCAGGCGAAGCGCGCCGGTCTGCTGGCGGAGATTGCTCCTGTACTCTCGCGGGTTCGGGCAGCCGGCCTGTATCTGTCCGATCGGCTCGTCAAAGAAGTGCTCGAACAGGCGCGGGAGTAGGGCGCTGGCGAACAGCGGGCCGGACAGGCGGGACGCCTGGTGTGCTGGCCCAGGCGCACGAGGTATCCTTCGCCCGCATCTCCGGCACCTCTTTCCTTGCGCCGGCTGGAGGTTCGCCCACATCTGCTCCACGGGGTTGAGCTCGGGCGCGTAGGGCGGCAGGGACTCGACCCGGAGCCAATGTGTATGGTCGGTGATGTACGCACACACCAGCTTGCTGCGATGGGCGGCGAGGCGATCCCAGATCACCGACACCCGCTTCCAGTTCATGTGATCGGCGATGACGGGTGTGCATCCTCGAGGCGCCCAGGTGGAGCGGACCGACGGCTTCTGGGAGAACCCACTCTCGTCCACGGATACCACGGTCCCGCCGCGACTCAGAGCCCCCTTTTCAGCCGAGGCTAATCCTCGCGAACCCAGTTCGCAATCCGCTCCTCGTCCCGCTCTTTGGCTCGTCGCGCCGGCCGCTGGCGCATCCATCCCATCTTCCGGAGCAGCTTCCACACATGGCAGTCGGAGTACTCGATCCCGAACAGCCGTCGGATCACCGCTCCCACACGAGGACAGGTCCACAGGTCCGTGGCGTACCCATGGGCGCGTGGACCTCGCAGGAGCTCTTGGCCCAACCGGGCGAGCTGCTCCTCCGACAGCCGACTCCGCCGTCCTCGCGGCCCTTGGCAGCGCAGAGACTCCATGCCTCCTTCGCGCCACCGACGCTTCCACCGGTTGGCTGACGACACGCTGACCCCAAGTCGGCCAGCGACCTCGGTCGGACCAAGCCCCTCCTCGAATAGCGCCCCGCCCGAAGACGCTGCTTTTCCAACTCCGACTGGCTCGATGGTCTCCGTGCCTCTGCTTGTCCCATGAACACTATTACGAGCCAAACCACCATTTCCCCTTTTTGCACGCTTTGCACACCATCTCATTTGAGAAGGACTCATTAGGGTTACGGCGCCACTACCAGCACTCGCTTCCCGCCCCGCCGCACGATGCGCACCGCCGAGAAGTCGGTCTCGTCGAGGGCCCAAGGGATGAGTAGCTGAGGGGACCCATCCCTCGCGCGGACGATGCTGCCCTCGAGTCGCCACCAGATCTCGCGGCCGTCGGTGGTTCGCCCGATCGGTTCGGTGTCACCCTCGCCTATCTCCGTTTCGTGCTCGCTGATCCACTCCACGTCGCCTGGCTTCCGGATGCGCATGACGGTGGTGTCCGGCTCCAGGAGTTCCTCAGGGGAGCGCGCGAGCATCTCGTCGAACTCTCTCTGGCTAAGCTCGGTGTACGCCAACTCGCCTCGTCCACGCCCTTTGTGCATCCACATCCCCAGGTACTCTTGCGGGGCGTCGGGCACGTACGACGGGCCGCCGCCATCAATCGCGCACTCGCCCATGGGAACCTCCAACAGGGGCCCTACGCGGATCTCAAGCACGTTGCGCGGATCGCCGTCGGCGTAGACCTGGATCGACTGCTCTACCGTCTGTCGGTCGGGTGCGTAGACGGTGACCGTCGCCCGCCCTGCCTGGGCCTCCCGGGTGATCCAGAGCCCGCCATCCGTCGCGTGGCGGTCCGTCGTATACCCGCACACATTCACGCTAGCCTCCGAGAGGTCGAAGCCCGGATCATCCTTAGGAGGCAGCAGGCGAACCCGGACGGTCGACAGCCGTTCTGGGCAGAAGGGCAGGAAGGCCAGGATCCGCACCGTGCCTACGGCTCCAGAGGGCAGCTCCAGGGCTTGCTGGCCGAGGCTTACCACCCGCACGCAGTCACTCAGCCGGTCGTCGGGAAGCGGGGCGATACCGCCCCTGTTTTGGACAATGGCTGCCATGGGGAGGAGCGCCGCCACCTCGTCCCACGAGACGGCATCCATCGTTCCCGCCAGGGTTCTCAGCTGCGAACTCCTGCGGGTCTCCTGAAGCGTTCCATCCGGCATCAGAGCCCTATCGCCTACCTATGCGTAGGTGACGCACTCACGGAATGGCCCGGCGGGGCCGCTGTCCGCGCTCTGGTCGAGGAGCAGGGCGTCTGACTCCGTCGTCGCGGTCGCGGCGGGGTCTACGGCGGGTGCCGACTCCGTCGTACTCAGGGCGCCGTTGAGCGCGGGAAGGTCGTAGAGCGCGCGGTACAGCTCGGGGTCCTCGATGACCGGCGGGGCGGGCGGCTCCTGGGGTAGCCGGATCTCGAGCGCGTACGGTACGGATATCCCCCGGTCGGGATCCGAGGGCAGCACCACGAAGCCCGGAGGCGACTCGGCCCGCGAGTCGATCACGCTCACGAGAGTGCTCCCGCTGGGCAGCGCGAGCACATCCACCCAGGCTGGGTACAGTGGGTGCCCGTCCGTTCGCACAACGCGAACCTGGGTGACCCGCCCCCCGAGTTCGATGTGGATCGTCCCATCGTGCTGGGTCATCCCACGGGCGCGCATAAGCCCCGCCGCGCCTGGGACGCTTGTCACAGTTGGCGGAAGGGGCACGGGCGGAGGAGGCGCGGGCTTCGAGCATCCGAGGCCGAGCATGCAGAGAAGGAATAGCGGCGCATACCGGATCATGAGAGTCTCCCTTCGGGCAGCTTCCGCACGTCAGGGCGCTCCAGACCATGGCGTTCCGGCAGAACCCCTCGACGGTGTATCCGTCCTGGATCACCGCGCGCATCTCCGCTGTGAGGGTGCCCGCGGAGGCTATGACGGCGGGGGTGGCGGCACCCGAAGCCCCTCCCGGAGCACGCACTGGGCCAGCGAGTAGGCCACGCGGGCGCAGGCGAGCACATGCACGGGGCGATGGTGCTCGATCTGCCAGAGGAGTTGGGGAAGGCCCGCCGGACGGAGGCTTCGTCGGACAGGAGGGCGTCGGGGAGGCGCGAGCCGGGGCGTGCGCCCTTCAACGGGTGGCCTACCTCATCGCTTCGCGCATGGTGGCGCGGAGGGCCTCGATGGTGCGGTCCATCTCGGCAGGCCCGAGGGTGGGGTGGACCAGGAGCATCATGCTCGTCTCACCCAGCTCCCTTGCGACGGGCAGCCGCTCCGTCGGGCGGAAGCCGTCGAAGGCCTTCTCCAGGTAGATCTCGGGGCAGGAGCCGGTGAAGCAGGGCACGCCGCGCCGGTTCACCTCGGCGATGACGCGGTCGCGCGACCAGTCGCTCCGCAGAGCGTCGGGCACGATATCCAGGTAGTACTTGTAGTAACTGTGGAGGATGTGCTCCGGCGGAATGGAGATGCGTAGCCCGGGGAGTGCGCCCAGGCCCTCGTGGAGCATGGCGGCATTGGCGCGCCGCTTGGTGACCCACTCGGGCAGACTACGGAGCATGATGCGCCCGATGGCCGACTGCATCTCGGTAAGACGGTAGTTGGTGCCGGGAGTCTCCCGCACCCAGCGGAAGGCGGAGGACCAGTTCGTGTCGCCGCCCGTCTCGGTGGCGCGCTTGCCGTGGTCCTTGTAGGCCCACATGGACTCCCAGAGGTCGCGCCGGGAGGTGGTGATCATGCCGCCCTCACCGCCGGTGGTGAGGATCTTATCCTGGCAGAAGGAGAAGCTGCCGATGACCCCCATGCTGCCGACGGGCCGACCCCGGTAGAGGGCGCCGTGGGCTTGGGCACAGTCCTCGATGACGGCAAGGCCGCGGTCCTCGGCGAGGGCAACGATGCCGTCCATCTCGCAGGGCCAGCCCGCGAGGTGGACCAGGATGATGGCCTTGGTCCGGTCGGTGAGCACCGGCGCGATCGTCTCGGCGGTGAGGTTCTGGCTGTCGCGGTCGACGTCGGCGAAGACGGGCGTGGCGCCGCGGAGGAGCACGCAACTCGCCGAGGCGATGAAGCTCCGCGGGGTGACGATGACCTCGTCCCCTGCCCCGATGTGTAGGGCATGGAGGGCCATATCGAGGGTGACGGTCCCGTTGGCGGCGGCGATGGCGTAATCGACGCCGACATGGGCGGCGTATTCGGCCTCGAACTGCCGCCCCTCGTTGCCGGTCCAGTAGTTGATCCTGCCCGACCGCAGAACGGTGGAGACGGCGTCGATCATCTCCTCATCGAGCATCGGCCAGGAGGCGAAGGGCTCGAGGGACGGCACTTCGCTCGCCATCTCAGGTCTTGCCGCAGTCATCACGCACCCCCAACACACCCCGGTAATTCGCCCAGTATGGCTCGGCGCCCTGCAGGAAAGGGGCGCGGACGCGCGGCCGATGTGCATGTGCCGGCCGCTGCCGGGGCCGCGCTAACTCCAGATGCCCCGGGTGTCGACAACGACCTTGTCCGCGTACATGCGCGGATCGACCTCGCGGAAGTGTCGGTGGTCCACGAGCAGCACGAGGATGTCCGCCTCGGCGAGGGCCTCCTCCAGCGTCGCGGGCGCCACACCCAACACCGTCAGCTTCGCTGGCAGCGACGACACATACGGTTCCACCGCCATGATCCGGCCCACACCCGACTCGGCAAGCCGCGCCGTGATCGCCACCGCCGGCGACTCCCGCAGGTCATCCACATCCGCCTTGAACGCCAGCCCCAGGCAGGCGATGACGGGCTCCTCCAGCCGCGCCGCCTCCCTCTTCACCCGCTCCACCACCACACCCGGCTTGCCGTCGTTCACCTCACGCGCCTGACGCATGAGCTTCGCCTGCTCCGGCGCCGAGGACACGATGAACCACGGATCGATGGCGATGCAGTGGCCGCCCACCCCAGGACCCGGCTTCAGGATGTTCACCCGGGGGTGCCGGTTCGCGAAGCCGATGAGCTGCCACACATCGATGTCGAACCGCTCGCACACCAGGGATAGCTCGTTCGCGAAGGCGATGTTCACGTCCCGATAGGCGTTCTCGCAGAGCTTGCAGAGCTCCGCCGTGCGGCAGTCGGTCGCGAGGATGGCGCCTTTGCAGAACCGCTCGTAGAGGGCGACGGCGGCCTCGGTGGAGGCCTCATCGACGCCCCCGACGACCCGGTCGTTCTCCACGAGTTCCTTCATGATCTGCCCCGGCAGGACGCGCTCGGGGCAGTGGGCGACGAAGATCCGGTCCTCGCCGGCGGACTCGAGGTCCGCTCCACGGGTTGGCACAGCGAGGTCGTGCCGCTCTTCGGCGATCCAGCGGCAGACCTCCTCGGTGGCACCCACGGGGATGGTGGACTCGACGACCACCAGGTTACCCGGCCGGAGGACGGGGGCGACCGCGCGCGTGGCGGACTCTACGTAGCTGAGATCGGGCCGGTGGTCGGGGGTCATGGGGGTGGGGACGGCGAGGACGAAGGCGTCGGCGGGCTGGGGCTCGGTGAAGGCGACGAGGTTCCCGTGGGCGACGGCGTCACGGACCGCGACATCGAGATCGGGCTCGTGGATGTGGATCCGGCCCTCGTTGATGGTGCTGACCGCGTCGGCGTTCGTATCGACACCGAGCACTTTCAGTCCGTTGGCGGCGAGGACGCTCGCGGTCGGCAGACCGATGTAACCCAGACCTACGACGCACACGGAATCGACTGACATCAGCGGAGTCGCTCCTTGTCGTTAGTTCGTAACCCCATTGTAGCGCGCGGACCCACCCAGGACCTGGAACCCACGGGAGACTGCGCCGGTTCGAGTGGCGGCGGCCCTCGGAGAGAAACCGTCGACTGCGCGAGGTGGGTACCGAATCTATGGGTAGAAGGGTCACGAGGGGAGGTCTGACATGGCCACCGAGAGGCAGATCGCGGCGAACCGCCGCAATGCGCAGCGGTCGACGGGACCGAGGACGCCTGCGGGCAAGGCGAGGTCGAGCCGCAACGCGCTCAAGCACGGGATCCTCAGTCGGGAGCTCATCGAGGAGGGCGAATCGGCCGAGGAGCTGGTCGATCTCATCGAGGCGCTCCGAGTGGACCTGCGACCGGAGGGGGAGGTGGAGTCGGCCCTCGTCCACCGGATCGCTGACTGCATCTGGCGGCTGCTGCGGTGCCACGAGTGGGAGTTCGACCTCATGTACAACCACATGAACGACTACGTCGTTCTGGCCCAGCACTACCGGCAGGAGCTGCACATGGAGTGGCTCCCCGGCCAAGCCTTCTCGATGGCAACCAACTGGCGGGCGTTGGCCTTCCGTCGCCTCGCCTGTCACGAGAAGGCGATCGAGGGCCGGTTCTATGGGGCGATCAAGGAGCTGGAGCGGCTTCAGGCGGCTCGGGCAAGCCGACCGGACGGCCCTGACGGGCCAATGGGTGAGGAGGAGCGGGATGGCAAGCGACAAGGGTAGAGCGGTGAGCGGCGAGACGGCACAGCGACGGTTCGCGCGCTGGGCCGAGGAGACGGAGGCGAAGCTGGAGGCGGCCGGGTTCTGCAACCGGCTGCTCACGCGGGCGGTGGTGCTGCCGGGCGAGGATGTGGATGACCTGGCGGCGCTGGTGGAGCGACTGCACGAGCAGCTGGCCCCCGAGGGCGAACTGGAGCGCTGGCTCGTGGACCGCATCGCCGGCTCGTTGTGGCGGCTGCGCCGGATGTACGTCATCGAGGCGGGCCTCTACGAGAATCAGATGCTGAGCTTCGGGCACGGCCGCCCGAAGATCGACACCCGCCGGCCGGAGATCCAGGGCATTCTGGCGAGGGCCTTCGGCAATGAGTGCGGCAACGGCGTGGCGGTGAACCAGCTGCGCATGTATGAGAGCGCAGTGGAGCGGAGCCTCTACCGGGCGTTGCATGAACTGCAGCGGCTGCAAGCGGCTCGGGGCGCCCGCCGCAGCGCGCCGCCGGCGGTGGACGTGACGCTTGAGGTGAGGTGAGTGGCGGGTGGCGGGTGGAGAGTGGCGGGTGGTGAGCGAGGACTGACGAGTGAGCAGACAGGAGCGAGGATGGGGATGGGCGAGGGCGACGGCGCGCCGCTGTGTTTCAGTGCCCCCCTCCTGGGCTCGGACTTCAGACTTCAGACATCAGACGTCAGACCTCGGATGCGGGGCCGGGCAATCCACGGGAGTCGGTGACTCAGAGGTCCGGTTCGGCCGGAGCCAGAGTGCCCCCCTCCCGCGCTCTGCGCACCCTCCCCCGCGGCTTTGCACGCAGGAGAGGGACGGGACGAGACAAGGTGCGGGGTGGACGGGAGATTCGGGTGGGCAAGGCGTAAGTGCCCCCCTCCTGGGCTCTGGGCACCCTCCCCCGCGGCTCCAGGCTTCGGTCGTCGCTACGCTATGCCCTGACAAGTCGCCTTCGGCTACGCCCTGACAAGCCGCACGCAGGAGAGGGGCAGAGCTTAGCAGGACGGTGTCGATGGAACAGGCCGACTGAACGAGAACCTGCGGGCCGGATAGGCTCCCACCGGCCGTCGGGCTTTGCTGCGCTTCGCCCTGGCGGGACGCGCTGACAAGCTGCTCGCGAGGGAGGGGGTGAGCAAGACAAGGGGGCGGTGGCCGAGAGGCGGGGCGTGGCTCTGCCGTTTTCAGTGCCCCCCTCCCGCCCGCTGGGCACCCTCCCCCGCGGCTTCGCACGCAGGAGAGGGGCAGAGCTTAGCAGGACGGTGTCGGTGGAACAGGCCGACGGAACGGTAACCTGCGGGCCAGATAGGGACCCACCGGCCGACGGGTTCGCTTCGCTTCGCCGCGACATGCCGCACGTGGGAGAGGGACGGGAGACGGCGGCACGGTGTCGCACGCGGCCGGCATGGTGAGCGAAGGCGACGCGAGGGAGGGAGTGAGCGGGACAAGGGGGCGGTGGCCGAGAGGCTGGGCTCGGACTGCAGACTTCAGACCTCGTGATCCGCGCAGGGCGAGAGCTGAACGGGGCGGCTAAGGTGTTCCGCGTCGCAGCGGCCGGGCGGGCACACCCACGACGGTGAGGCCGGGCGGCACATCGTGGGTGACCACGGCGCCTGCACCAAGGATGGCGCCGGCGCCGATGGCGACGTTGTTGATGACCGTGGCGCCGGCCCATACGGTCGCGAGGTCACCGATCGTGACGTGGCCGCATATGGTCGCCCCGGGGGCGATGTGGACGCCAGCGCCGATCTGGCAGTCGTGATCAACGCTGGACCGGGTGTTGAGGATGGTGTTGCTGCCTATGGTCGATGATGGGTTCACGATGCTGCCGGCCATGAGAACCGTGCCGGCGCCGATGCGCGCGCTTGCCGCGATGCAGGCATCAGGATGGATTGCGGTGATCAGCGGCACGCCCTCCGCCACTAGGCGGGCGGCTATGGACTCCCGCGACTCATTGCATCCTATCGCGACCACTGCCGCAAGCGCGGGGATCTCGTCGCGGGCCCGTAGCAGGCCGTCCATCCCGTGTAGGACCGGGTACCCCCAGACCCTCGTGCCGGCCTTGGAGGCATCGTCGTCGACGAAGTAGGCGACCCTGTGGGTACCTTGGCAAGTGACGATGTCGGCGACTACCTTCCCGTGCCCCCCACTGCCATAGACCGCCACGGGTGTGAGGTCAGTCACAGCCCTCCCCCTCTCGAGGAGGCGAGCCTCGGAACTCGGTCATCGTTGCCTGGCCCGCCTCCGTCACGCCCTCGCGCCTGAGCACCTTGAGGAGCGTGAGGAGCAGCACTCGGACGTCCAGGCTGAGCGACCAGTGGTCCACATACCAGACATCCAGCCTGAACCGCTCATCCCACGACACCGCGTTGCGACCGTTCACCTGGGCCCAGCCGGTAATGCCAGGCTGGACCTCGAGCCGCCGCGCCTGCTCCGGGGTATAGCGGGGGATGTACTTCACGTAGAGTGGCCTAGGCCCGACGAGGGACATGTCTCCCCTCAGAACGTTCCACAGCTGAGGCAACTCGTCGATGCTGAGCTTGCGGAGGATGCGGCCCAGCCGGGTGAGCCTTTCCGCGTCGGGTAGAGGCTGCCCGTCGGGCCTCGTGGCATCCCGCATGGTGCGGAGCTTGTAGACCGTGAAGGGCCTCCCGTGCAGACCCGCCCGTTCCTGCCGGAAGACCACGGGCCGCCCCACAGTGACCAAGACGGCCAGGCCCGCTAGGAGCAGCAGTGGCAGGACGAGCACCAGCCCTATGGACGCGAGCACGAGGTCGATGAGACGCTTAGCGGCGAGTATCGCTGGCCACTCTCTCTAGCACACCGATCAGCTGGGCCGCTAGAAGGTCGCGCGAGAAGCGCTCGTCCGCGAGGCGGGCGGAGGCCTCTCGCGCCCGTTGCAGAGCCACCGGGTCTGAGAGGAATGCCACAAGTTGGCGTGCCGCGGCACCGGCATCGTCTCGCCCCACCCGGATGCCGGCGCCGGTCTCAGCAAGCAGGTCCTCGATCCAGCCACCGTAGCTGATGAGGACGGGCCGGGCGGCGGCGAAGGCGTCGAAGACCTTGTTGGGGCTGCTCGCCTTCAGGACCGGCCAGTCCCATAGGAGGGAGGCGCAGGCCGTGCTCGCGGACAGCACCGCCGGCATCATCGTCTTGGGCACCGGGGGGAGCATCCAGAAGTTCCGATCGAGAACGCCCAACTCGCGGGCGCGCGCCTCGATGCGCTCGCGCTGCTTCCCATCCCCGACGACGCAGAACCGCACATCGGGGTCGAGGTCGAGGGTGGCGGCAGCCAGATCCGCCAGGAAGTCGACGCCGTTGACGACACCCAGGGCGCCCGCGTAGGTGACCAGCTTGCCTGTGTCAAGGGGGGGATGCGCGTCGAGGAACCTGCGGCCCTCAGACTCCGGGACGCGGAAGGTGGCGATGTCCGAACTGTTCGGGACGACCGTGATCCGAGCCTCGGGGTAGCCCGCCTTGGCGACTCCCTCCTTCATCCCAGGTGACAGCGCCACGATGTGCGCCGAGTTCCGGTAGGCCCACCGTTCGAGCCAGTGGGCACAGGCTTTCGAGACCGGGTCGCGCAGAGCCCCCACGGCGATCGGCAGTTCGGGCCACAGGTCGCGGACCTCAAACACCATGGGACAGCGATGCTTGCGGCTCGCGCTGATGCCTGGGTAGGCGACGGTGAGGGGGGTGCTCGTCGCGAACACGACATCCACGTCCGGCACGCCGCGGGCCGCACGGCGGGCGCCCTCGGCGAAGCGCACGAAGGCCTTGATGCGCTCGAGGTGCCCCATCCGGTTCGAGTAGGGCACGTTCAGGATGACGACCTGGATGCCATCGATCACACGCTCCGAGCGCCCGTCGGGAAGGTTGTGGTGAGCGAAGTTGGCGCCGGAGCAGACCATCGTCACTCGGTGGCCAGCGGCAGCAATCCGGCGCGCCATCTCGTAGGAGCGCGTTCCCGACGACCCGTCGGGGGGGCAGAAGTACTGGTGGAGGTAGAGAACGTGCATGGCCTAGGGGGCACCGTTCCCTCTGGTCGTAGGCCGAGGAGGTCGCCCGCGGAGCGTTCTGACGATAGGCGCATCCGCCGCCTGATGCAGGACTGCGGTGACCGTCCGCTGCCCCACAGTGAACTCCAGTCCCGAGCCCGCAGCGGACACACATGCCTCGGGCGGCCCGAGCAGCGACCAGAAGGTGCAGCCGGAGGCCTCTACTGTGGCCGATAGGCTAAGGGCCGCCCACCTATCCAGGTAGTGGGGGGCGTGCCAGCCTTGGGCGGACTCCTCCTCGGCCCGTACGAGCTGGAGTTCGGGTGTGGCAGACAGGCACCCTAGCCGAACCTGGTACGGGCCCGAGGGCGTGTGCAGCAGCACCCGGCCCTCGTCCGGGAGCCACTCATAGGGCCAGTCCCCCAGCAGCCAGTGTAGACGGTAGGTGTGCTCATCGGTTCCTATGAGGCGGTCCAGTACGAGCCAGTGCTCCTCCCCGACCCTGACTACGGCGCGGCGGTACCGAACCGGGTCCGCCAATCGTAGGTACGCATCCAGCTCGCCCTCGAGGTACGCGAGGCCCCCGTGGCTGGATCGGAGGTTGGCGACGAGACGGCCCTTCGCCCATGGGAGTGAGAGGAAACCGGATACCCGGTCGCTCTGGCCGCGCCCATCGACGTCGACCGTGTTGTGCATGGCGGCGAGAGCGAAGTCGTGCCCCCATGGCTCGGGTGGGTTGTAGCTGTACGTGCCCCCATCGACGGCTATGTTCTGCCCTCGCCACCAGATATCGACATGTAACTGATCCTGCTGCCCAGGCCTATGCCCAGGCGCATGGTCTCCGCAGCGCATGAAGGCGAATCCGGCGTCGGTGCGCAGCGTGTAGTAGCCGCGGGTGGCTGCGTGCAGGTCGGTTCTGGGGGTGCTGGCGACTGTAGGCTGCGGGGGAGGTGAGGGTTCGGTGGAGTGCTCGGTGGCGGCCGAGCACAAGTGCCCCCCTCCCGGCCTTCGGCCACCCTCCCCCGCGGCTGCGCACGCAGGAGAGGGCAAAGAACTGGGCATGGGGGGGGTAGGCAAGGGCTGATCGGTGGTGTGGGAACACAAGTGCCCCCCTCCCGGCCCTCGGCCACCCTCCCCCGCGGCTCCCGGCTTCGCTCCGCTATGCCGTGACAAGCCGCACGCAGGAGAGGGAGTGAGCGGGCAAGTCGGCGGGTATGGTGTGATGCTGGGTCTGGCGACGGCTTGTTCAGTGCCCCCCTCCCGGCCTTCGGCCACCCTCCCCCGCGGCCGCGCACGCGAGGGAGGGGCGGAACTGGGCATGGCGGGGATGCCGGAGGGTAGGTCGGTGGCGGCGGATGATAGGTGCCCCCCTCCCGGCCTTCGGCCACCCTCCCCCGCGGCTGCGCACGCAGGAGAGGGTAAGGAACTGGGCATGGGGGGGGTAGGCGAAGGATGATCGGCGGCGTCGGAAGGTGAGTGCCCCCCTCCCGGCCTTCGGCCACCCTCCCCCGCGGCTTCGCACGCAGGAGAGGGTAAAGAACTGGGCATTGGGGGGATAGGCGAAGGCTGATCGGGGTCAGCGGAAGATAAGTGCCCCCCTACCGGCCTTCGGCCACCCTCCCCCGCGGCTGCGCACGCAGGAGAGGGCAAAGAACTGGGCATGGTGGGGGTAGGCGAAGGCTGATCGGTGATGGCGGAACACAAGTGCCCCCCTCCCGGCCTTCGGCCACCCTCCCCCGCGGCTGCGCACGCAGGAGAGGGTAAGGACTCGGCGGGGACGGCGGGGTCAGCGGAAGGCGGGCAGGGGGCGTCGGAAGGTAAGTGCCCCCCTCCCGGCCTTCGGCCACCCTCCCCCGCGGCCGCGCACGCAGGAGAGGGCAAAGAACTCGGCAGGGGGGGGGTGGGCAAAGGCTGATCGGTGACGGAGGGAGGTAAGTGCCCCCCTCCCGCGCCCTCACCCCCAGCCCCTCTCCCAGAGGGGAGAGGGGAGAACGCGGGGGTGGCGGGTTGCTGTGGGTGGGGCTGGGAGATGATGTAGTGCCCCCCTCCCGGCCTTCGGGCACCCTCCCCCGCGGCTGCGCACGCAGGAGAGGGAGTGAGCGGGCAAGTCGGCGGGTATGGTGTGATGCTGGGTCTAGCGATGGCTTCTTGAGTGCCCCCCTCCCGGCCTTCGGCCACCCTCCCCCGCGGCTCCGCCCGGCTTCGCTCCGCTTCGCCGTGACATGCACGCGAGGGAGGGGCGGAACTGGGCATGGTGGGGGTAAGCGAAGGCTGATCGGTGACACCCGAAGGTAAGTGCCCCGCTGCCTCAAGCACGGAAGGCCCCCACAACCACAGTGACTCCTCATCCCAGGGGCCGGGCGGCAGCCGACGCTCGCCTCGAGTGAGGAACGCGGTAGACTGGACGACCGGCCGGAAGTCGCGGTAACCCCCGTTGCTGAGGGGCAGGATCAGGGCTCCGTCGGAGGAGCCGTAGAGGGGTACCTCGCCCGACTCGTCGTCCTGAAGCTGGTAGAGCAACTCCCCGGCGCGGCGAACGCGCTCCTGGAGCGCGAGGCTCAGCGGCTGACCATTCGCTGCGCCGAGGACGATGCTCCACAGATAGTCATGCAGCATGAGCCGCTGGTAGATGACGGAATGCTGGGAGCAACTGCCGTCGTCGTAAATCAGGCGCAAGGCCTCGCGCTCGAGTAGCCGCCCCCCGAGCCTGCGCCATGGGGCCGCCTGGGAGAACTCCGGGAACAAGAGCCCCGCCGTCCAGAGCCCCATCGCCTCACTGATGCCGTGGTTGTTCCGTTGGCTCAGGGCGTAGCCGATGTGCGCACGGACCCTATGTGCCGACACCGCGGCGAACTGGCCGAGCAGGGCCACGCGCTCGGGTGTGGTCGTGCAGCTGTCTAGGAGACCATAGAGCGCGAAGCAGGAGGCCATGAGGCGCAGGGCGACCTCCTGGCCACACATCCAGTTTGGACCGGTGTTGGGTGGGTTGTGTGCACGCCAGTCCTCGAAGAGGCGCCAGAACGCCTCGGGGTACCGCTCATCGCCCGTCCGCCAGTAGGCGCGGACGAGGGTGTAGGCCCAGGCGAAGCGACTGAGTTCCCAGATGCACTTTATGTCGCCATAGCCGGTGGCGCTGATGCGGCTCCAGTGGCTCGCGGTGGGGGCACGCTGGCCCGTTAGATGGTTCCGATGCCAGTCGGGCGGGAACCCAACGTCCAGGCGATGGCACGAGAAGAAGCGCAACCGGCCGTCGAGGATCGCCTCCGCTTCGTCGATCGGGTTGGCGCCGCCATCATCGAAGCCAGCGAGCAGCGGCTGGTAGCGCTGCCGGTCGGCGGCCTTGAACAGGAACGCGGGAGCCGCCGGGGAGCGACGGTAGTCAAGGTACTGCTCCGGTTCCGCGAGTGACTCGTCCTTCAGGAGCCGCGGGAGCGGCGCCGCCTCCCACGCTGTGGCGGGGATACGGCGCGCCAGAGCCCCCGAACGTCGGGCGACAGCGTAGTACGCCCGGTAGGCGCACCACCCAGGTCCCATATGGCGGAGGATCTGCCACGCTAGGCTCACCGATCGCACGCGGGCGGCGACCCCCTCAGCGCAAGCCCGACCTCGATGGTGGCGCGGCTGACTTCCAGCAACTCCTCGATCTCAATCGGCGGGCCCAGCCCCTCAGTGATGCACCGGACGAACTCGGCGGCCCAGGCCTCCTGGCCCTTGTCCTGTCGGAACGCTGGCAGCCGCGGCAGGCCCTTCCAGCCATGGCCCTCGAGCCGCCGGTAGTTGTCCATCACCAGTACGCGCCCGCCGCAGAAGACCTCGATGCACTCCTTGGGGTAGGCCTTGTGCCCATTCGCGAAGTAGTGGACTGTCCCCAGGGACCCATCCTCGAAGGTCAGGGTGATGGTCGCCTTGTCATCGCGCACGGGGGTGCCGGGGGCCCGGCCGACGCACCGACCGTCGATCGAGGCGATGGGGGAGCCGGCGAGGTGGCGCAGGAGGTCGATGAAGTGGCAGCCCTCGCCGATGATCCGTCCTCCGCCTACCTCGGGATCCTGAGTCCAATGGCCTGGGGGTATGGCGCCCGCGTTGACGGTCATCACCATGCACTTGGGCCCGGTGAGGGGAGCCAGGAGCTCCTTCATCCGCACGACGTGGGGCGCCATCCGCCGGTTGAAGCCCACTGTCAGGAGGGGAGCCACACCGTCACGGGAGGCGCATTCGAGAGCCGTCTCGATCTCGCGCAGCTCCTCAAGGGTCAAAGCGAGAGGCTTCTCGACGAATACATGCTTGCCCGCCTGTAGGGCGCGGACGACCAACCGGGCGTGGCTGCTGTGGCGCGTGGCGATGACGATGGCGTTCGCGCGCTCGTCAGTAAGGACGGCATCGGTGTCCGTCGTCGTCTCGTGGGCGCCGAACTTCCGCGCGGCGTAGCTTCCGCTGACTCCGCCGCTGGAGGCGATGGTGACGATCTGGGCTCCGGCCTTCGTGAGGGCGGGCAGGAGCACGCGACTCGCGTAGTTGCCCGCTCCGATCACGCCCAGCCGCACGGGGCCCTGGGGAGCGGACTGGGTGTAGCGGATGCGCCGCGCCCGGAGGCGCTTCTCCGGCCTCGACGCTTCATCGGGGTACTCGAGCACGATCCCGAGGGATGGAGCGCCCGAAGTGAGGAGTTCGTAGGCCGCCGGGGCCTCGTCGAGGCCGAACCGGTGGCTGATGAGTGGCTGCACATCGAGCCGCCCCATTGCGAGCATATCGAGGACCGCTTCGAAGTTCCGTTGCTCGGTCCAGCGGACGAACCCGAGGGGGTAATCGTGCCCCCGTTCCTCGTACGCGGCATCATAGCGGCCTGGGCCGTAGGAGCAGGACACCTGGAAGCTGAGTTCCTTCTCGTAGAAGTCCGCCCGAGACAGCTCGAGGCCGACAACCCCTACGAGCACCACTCGGCCGCGTTTTCGGCACATCTGGGCTGCTTGATGGACGGGCTCATTGCTCTTGGTGGAGGCGGTGATGATGACGCCATCCACGCCCTGCCCGCGAGAGAACGCCAGAGCCATCGCAACCGCGTCCTCCCCCGCGGCGAGGTCTACCGTCTCGGCCCCGAAGCCGCGAGCGAGTTGTAGCTTGGCGGAGTCCATGTCGATGCCGAGCACGCGGCACCCGTGGGCGCGCAGCAGTTGGACGGTGACGAGGCCGATGAGACCGAGACCGGTGACGACGAAGCACTCCCCGAGGGTGGGCTGGGCGAGTCGGATCCCCTGTAGGCCGATGGAGGCGAGGACGGTGAAGGCCGCGGCCTCGTCGTCGACCTCGTCGGGGATCCTCGCGCAGAGGTTTCGGGGCACACATACGACTTCGGCGTGGGAGCCGTTGGAGACGACTCGGTCGCCGACCTCCAGGTCATCGACGCCGGCGCCCACCTCCAGAACCCGGCCCGCGTTGCAGTAGCCCAGGGCGAGGGGCGCATCCAGCTTGCTCTTGACCGCGTCGAGGGTGGTGAGTAGCCCGTCGGCTCGGATCTTGTCGAGGACGTCTTTCACCTTGTCGGGTTGCTGCCGCGCCTTGTCCAGCAGGCCAGCCTTGCCGAACTCGACGAGCATACGCTCGGTGCCCGCAGAGACGAGGCTACGGCTGGTGCGGATCAGCACATGCCCCGGCCGCACTGAGGGGCACGGCACCTCGGCGACGCTAGTCACGCCATCGGAGAGGGACTGAAGGACTTGCTTCATGGGTAGTGGGTAGCCTTCCGTGAGACTTCGGATCGCCGGATGCTAGAATGATGCCCGAACACGCACCCTTGGAGGTTGCTGTAGTGCGCCGAGACCGCGAGTGGAAGCTGTTCCTGGACCTTTGCGCGCCGCTGTCGCACGAGATCAGCGACCTCCCCGAACCCGACGAGTGGGCACGGATCCTGGGGCGACTCGAGCAGACACGGTTCGAAGCCTTGGCCTACCACAACCTGCGGGCACGCGGACTCGACGACGCCGTGCCGGGGGAAGTGATGGCGCATCTTCGGGCCGCGAACGCCCAAGCTCTTGCGCGCTATCACCTGCTGGGCGAGATGGTCTCGCCGCACCTCGAGGCGCTTGCTCGCGAGGTCGACTTCCTGGTCCTCAAGGGCACCGCCTGGGCCCATACGGTCTACCCCGAGCCCCACCTACGCCAATCCGGTGACATCGACCTGCTGGTGACGGAGGAAGACCAAGCCGCCGCCGGCCGGGTGCTGGAGGAGAGGGGGTTTGAGGGTAGCTGGGAATGCGGCGAGGACCACGGTCCGCAGTTTTCGCTGTCCATCCCCCATGCCGGAATCGTCTACATGGAGCTGCACCCTGCACTCGGGAAGGCCGCTGACCATCCTCATGTGTCTGCGTCCGAGGCCTGGAAGTGCAAGCAGACCGTAGTCATGTGGGGAAGCGGCTATCGTGCACCCGGTAGAACCCTAAGCATCGCACACGTGGCTGCGCAACTCGCGACGGACATCTACATGCGACCCTACGTCCGCTACCTTGTGGATCTGTGCTACCTCTTGGACGGGGGTGGCGTCGCGACCGAGGAACTGGCGGGCGTACTAGCCGCCGGCGGTCTCTGCGGCCTGGCTTACTGCGCGGCAGAGCTCGCTGATATCGCCATCCCTCTGCCTCGACCCCGATTGGCGGCTCGGTTGGCGACGGCTCTCGTCGCACTGGCGGGATGCGAGGTTCGGCTCGGAATGCCGACGGGCTGGTGGGGCATCGCGAGCCGCGTCGCTGCGCTGATGCTGTTCGATCGGAACAAGGACCGAGCGCTGCGGTTGCGGAGTTACGCTGCCCACGCGTGGGCAAGACGACGGCACAGTACACATGGGTAGCCGGGCAGCAATCCTCAGCGGGGCTTCACAGGAGTTCGTCAGGCAATGGCTCGTCGCTCGCCACTGCCTCGAGCGCCAACAGCTGCCTTCGCCACTTCTCCTCGGGCGAGACGTAGTTGGTGGCGAGCGTGTTCCTTCCCCTTTCGATCAGTGACTGCCGAAGCTCCTCATCCGTGAGCACTCGCGCGATCGCGTCGGCGGCCGCTGCTGGATCGAAGGGATCAACGAACAGTGCCCCATCACTGCACAACTCGCGAGCGAAGTCGAGGTCCGAAGTGATAAGGGGCACTCCTGCGGTGAACGCCTCGGGATACGTCGCCGTCGAGCACTCCAGCCAAGTTGGGAGGAAGACAGCGTCGGAGAGCGTGTAGAGCCGAGCGATGTCGGCGTGCGGCACCGTGCCTAACGTGCGGACCGAGTCCCGGACTCCGAGGCGCGCGGCATCCGACACTATCGTGCGCCATCCCTCGCTAGAAGACGGCACGGTGAGCAGGAACCTGAAGGGGGCCGGCAACACCTTCCTGAGTTCTGCCGCCACACGAGGCACTATCTCAAGGTTCTTGTGGACGTAGTAGGCAGCCGGGACCGCGACCAGCTTCATGGCGCGATGAGGCTTGGGAGGCAACCGATCCAGTAGGGCGGCGAAAGAGGGACTGTAAGTGTTAGGAATGACGGCTATGCGCTCTTCCGCGAGTGAGGCGACCCGCGTCAGCCGGGTCTTGACTGTATGAGACTCAACGACAAACCGATCACCGCGTCGCAGTGCGTGCTTGTGGACTTCCTGTACAGTCCACATCCGTGCACGCTGTCCGCGCGGGAACCTGCTGCGCGTTTCTGGGTAGATCAGGTGCGGCCGCGCGAACCCCTGGATGTGGGGAGATGGCGGGACCCAGTACGCGGGCCCGAAAACGGTGAAGACAGCATCGGGCCGGCACTGTCGGTATGCGTCACGCAGCAGCCGTTGAGCGTGCCAGAAACGCCCTCGGCCTGATGTGGGCACCATGCGGACCGAAGCCATTGCCTCCAGCACTTCAGCCGGACACTCCCGCGCCAGGTTGGTGGACAGCACAGCGTGCCAGCTAAGGCCGTCCCGAGCCGCGTTGGCAAGCATGGCCAAGGCGACCTGGACACCGCCACCGTGCATCAGAGTTGTGCCGTCTATGAGAACCCTCATGGGAGGCATAGGCATTGCGCCAACCTAGCACCGCCGCTCAGATGGCGTGCCCAATGACCTGCTCGCTGTCTGCAGCCATGGTGCCACGGGACGCGGGGCTTGACCAAGTGCATGCCGGATGGCGGCCAACAGGTAGTTTGCCGCAGATTCACCAGTGATACACTGCGACCAGTCGATGATTCGCTGTCTCTCCTTCGGCGTGCGTGGACCTAGGTCGATCCATGCCTCTAGGGCACCACGCAACGCGGACAAAGAGCCAGCCTTAACCACATCACCACGCCAGGGCTCCGTTAGCAGAACGCTCGCGCCGCACTGGTTGGTACAGACTGCCGGAACGCCCCTCATTAGAGCCTCACTGACCACTGCGCCCCAGCCATCCTTCTGGCGGCTGGGAAGCACCAACAGGTCCTGGACAGACAGAAGCGCCATAGCGGACCCATGGTCGAGACTTCCGTGGAAGCGTGTTCGTTCTGCAAGGTGTAGACGCGCAATGAGCGACGCTAGGTCGGCTGCTGCTGGACCATCGCCGACGACCTCAAGCGCCCAGGTCTGTCGCGGGATGCCGGCCAATGCCTGCAGCAAGAGGTCTACACCCTTGCCGGACCGCAGGCCGCCCACGTAGGCGATGCGGGTGGCTGACCCCGCAGTGCACGGCCTACGAGGAGCTGCGCCAGGCGTCTCCATGAAGTACCCGTAGGGGTAGATCCGATCAGTGCGACAGCCACAGAGAGCATACCATTCGGGTGCACCGTGACCGATGGCCAGGACGAGACCCACGCGGTCACGCAACGCCCGCCAGTCGCGACGGGCGCGCACAAGCCTAGCCAGACCCCTGTAGCCGCGGCCGTCCTGTCGCTCAGCTAACAGGCCGATGACCGCCCTAGTAGGCAGGCAGGCGGCGAGCCCGCGTTCCACCGTGCTATAGCCGTGGAGACCGGAGAAGATGTGAACACTGTCCTCAGGACGTTGTGCGGCGAGTTCGCAGATAGCCTCTGGGCTCGGGTTCGGTACCATGCGCGCCCTGCCTGGGTCTGGCACGGGCCACCCGAGAGCGGCACGCTCAGGCGAGAGGGTCTCCTGTACGACCCACGTTACTTCCAGCCCGCACATGTCCGCCAGCGCCCTGATGTGCGCGGACTGATGGAATGCCATCATGTTCTGCCAGAAGACGATGCGCACTCAGGCCACGCCCACAGCTTCACGCATGTGGCGCACCAGCATCGCGGCTGCTGCATCCCAGTTCAGACGGGTCTCGTACTCATGGTACGAGGAGAGACAGAGTTGGGCGTACCTAGCCGGGTCGCCCCAGAGGTTCGCGATCCATTCCGCAGCAGCGTCGGGAAAGGCGGTGAGAGGGAAGAGCTTCCCGTTGATGTCGTCACGCACTGCATCGCTCACGCCTCCCACATCTGGGCCAATGGATGGGAGCGCGTACCCACTGGCCTCGCAGAACGCGATGCCCTGGCACTCGGCTCGACTAGGCATTAGGAAGAGACAGGATGACTCGAACAGGCGCTTGAGTGCGTGAGCATGTGCTGGCACCCCTTTGTCGAGGTAGCCATGCAGATTCACGTAGGATGGAAGGGCGCAGCCCGCCGGAGGCTTGCAGCCTACTACGTGCAACTCCGCACGGACATGGAGCCGCTCGACCAGGTAGCGAGCTACCGCAACAGCGAGATCGGCACCCTTTCTTTCCCAACTGACCCCAACCAGGAGGAGGCGGCAGGCACCACCTAGCCTGCGCTCTGTGAGGGCAGCAGCCTCCTCCGCAGTGGGTGGGTCCTTGATGCTCGCGCCACGTGGCACAACTCTCACCTTGGCAGGATCTACGCCGTAGTCACGAACCGCGCTCTCAGCAGCCCAGTGAGAAGCGTAGAACGCCACCCTGCAGCGCTCCAGCGCCCGCAACTCGAACTCGTGTGTGTGGGCGAGGGACAGCGAGCATGTGTCCCGCGACGAGTAGCCGTTGTAGAACCCCTCCATGAGGGCGGCGGTCGTATCACTCCAGAAGGCAGTGGCATGCTCCGGCCGTAGATAGCCAAGGTACATGTTGCTGAGGCTGAACGCAATGTGCGCGTCGAGAGCGTCGAGGGAGCGGTCAATCTGGCGGGCGACTGACCGAAGTTCGATGGGATCCCTCTGCCTGTAGTACCGCCGCGATCCCGCAATGTTGTGCCAGGCGTAGCGCATGTATAGGCGTGGGTCGTGGCTGCGACGGAAAGGACCGATGGGAAGGAGTTGTACGGCCGGCACACGCGACAGCGCCCTGGGGACGTGATGGTAGATGCCATGGGGGCGAGCGTGGAAGGCCAGAGGCGTTACGTAAGCGATACGAAGCGCGGTGGGATTCTGCAAAGTCGCCGTACTCCTATGTGGACTGGCTGGATGGCGCCGGTTCGTGCTGTTGGGATACTACGGCCTGGAATCAGGACGTTAGTTGATCTGAGTGGAGGACGTGACGGCCCGGAGTTCTTCGCACTCCAGAACTGCCGCTGCGGGGCGTTGGGCGGCGCGCTGTGCCTGGGCGCTCGTCGCGATGTGCTGAAACAGCGTTCCGCCACGCCTACGCCCTCGGTCCCCCGGCGAACTGCGGACCGCTCGACGTTGCGCGCTAGCCAGCACACGACGAGTGCTTGTAGGCGCTGGGGCTACAGTCGTGGGACGCTCTGAGGCGGTCGCCAGCACCGACGCAGCTCTCACTGGGTCGCCGACCGCCCATGGGCCGCCGACGACTCGTCCGGAGGAAGTCGGCTGGCGCCCCTGGCGAGGATCTCATGGCCTGCCAGCAGTCCGAGCGCGATGGCGGACTGGGGGGTCCAGTACGACCCCGTGTAGGCCCCCGCGAAGAGGCTGCACACATTGAGGGTGATAGCGGCCCCGGCGAGGCCAATACCCGCTACAGAGACAGACGGACGCTGACGGATGAAACGCCCGAGTGACAGAAGGGGGGCGAGGTAGAGGATTGAGAGGACGCCTAGACCTGGAACTCCATACCTGGCCGCGAAACCAGCTACAACGCTGTGCCCCCCTGTGGATGTGCCCCGGGCCCTGAAGACCCCGTCTGCGTCGTAGAGGGAGCCCAGGCCAACGCCCGTCAGGGGGGCCTGAGACATCGCGTCCAGGGCGGCCTGGACGTCTCCGATCCGCCCTCCGGCGCGCCCGGCCGCATCTGGGTCCTCCGTGGGGTTCAGCAGGACCGAGTAGCGCTCGCCAAACCAATCGGCGAAGTCGATCTCCATCGACGCGCTACCGATCGCGATCGTGGCAGTAACTGCCACCGCACCGGCGACAGCAACCCATCCCAGCGCCAGCACGCGCGTCGACACAGGTCGCCACACCAGACCAGCACCAACCATTGCGAACGTGCCCCCCAAGTACGCGACGAGGAGGGTGCGTGACTGTGTCAGTAGCATCCCTATGAGGGGACCGGCCGCCAAAGCAAAAGGCCAGAGCCCCTTCAGGCCCGCCTGGGATCTGTCAAAGATCAGACCGGCGGTGATCAAGGAGAGAGCGACCATCATTGTGGTCTGGCCGTGTGGAGAGAGGCGAATGAAGCCATAGAGGTCGAAGTCCGGGCGGTAGTGCGCCAGAGGCAACCCCGTGATCACCTGCAGAATGATGGCCCACCCGACAAGAACGCCTATGACCTTGACGCACGCTACAGCCCAGCCTAGGTCGCGGGGATCGTGGAAGAGGATTGCGACCGCTGGAACCAGAGCCCACATAGCTATACTGAACGATGTTATAGCGGTCCTGTATACATCGGACCCCCCATTGAGGGCGACGAGGACGCTCAGCGGTGTTAGCGCAAGGACCGCCATGGCGATGATGCAGTAGAGGTTGCGAGTCGCTGCTCCGAGCAACTCGCGAGTAACGCGGGCGAGCCCTAGGACGATGACAGCTAGCGCGGACACGTCCCGCAGACCTAGTAAGTTGCCGCCGCCGCCTCGCTCAAGGCAAAGGATGTCGTTGATGTTCACGAGGTTGCTGGACGCGATCAGCAGTACCAGCAGGAGCCACCGGTGAAGCCCCCACCGTACGCGAGTACCGGCTGCTGACGCGGAACCTGGGACGGAAGCGCGCTCTCCCCGGATCAACTGGTTGTCCTTGGAGGTTGTGCCATGGCTGTCGTGGGTTCGCACAGGTCCAGTAGGACTTCCGAGCACGCGGCGCCGGCTGCGGCGCGAGTAGTCCAGACGACTCTGCCGTTAGCGCGTGGCCCAAGCCGGGGCTGCCTCATTGCGAGTGCGAGTACCTAGCCCGGCTCCGGTCGCCTGACGGCGGCTCACCAGTGGGCTGAAGCGGACTGGGACGGTCAGGCGGGCTCAGGAGGCTAGATCAGCTCTCGCTGCTCTCGACGTCGTGCCACACCGTCCTCCGTACATAGTCCGTGTAGCTCAGGATGATCCGGAGGACCTTGCCCGAGACGTTCGGCATGGTGTAGTCGCCTACCTCGCGGAGGGTGCGGTCGGTGCCTCGCTTCTGGGTCTCCAGCACCGCGAGCCCCTGTAGGACGCGATCCAGGCTCAGACCCACCATCATCGCCGAGCCCTCCTCCATCGCCTCGGGCCGCTCGTGGGCCTCGCGGATGTTCAGGGCGGGGACATTGAGGATGGATGCCTCCTCGCTGACCGTGCCGCTGTCGGAGAGAACGGCGCGGGCGTGAAGCTGGAGCTGCACGTAGTCCGTGAGGCAGAAGGGCTTGTGGGTCTCGATGAGTGACGGCAACTCGATGCCCTCGGACTCGAGCCGCTTCCGGGTGCGTGGGTGTGTGGTCAGGATGATCCGCAGGCGGTATGCGTCGACAAGGCCTAGGAGCACCTCCACCAGCCGCCGGAACTGCTCGGGCGGGTCCACATTCTCCTCGCGATGGGCGCTCACGACGAAGTAGCCCCGCTCCTCGAGACCGAGCCGTTCGAGGACGTCCGACGCCTGGATCTTGGGCATGTAGTGGTGCAGGACCTCGTACATCGGGCTGCCCGTCTTGATGACACGGTCGGGCGGCAGACCCTCGCGCAGGAGGTACTCCCGCGAGATGCTGCTGTATGGCATGTTGATGTCGCTGATGTGGTCGACGATGACCCGGTTGATCTCCTCGGGCACCCTCTGATCGAAGCACCGGTTGCCCGCCTCCATATGGAACACGGGCACCTTGCGCCGTTTGGCGGCGATGGCGGCTAGGCAGCTGTTCGTGTCGCCCAGGACCAGGAGCGCTTCGGGCCGGACCGCCTCGAGAACCGGATCCATGCGGGCGATGGTGTTGCCGATCGTCTCGGCGGCCGTCGCCCCGGCCGCCTCGAGGAAGCGGTCGGGCCTGCGCAGCCCCAGGTCCTCGAAGAAGACCTCATTCAGTTCGTAGTCGTAGTTCTGGCCCGTGTGGACGAGCGTGTGTTCGGTGTGGCGATCGAGTAGGGGGATCAGCAGCGACAGTCGCACGATCTCTGGCCGGGTACCAACGACGGTCATGGCTCTCAGTCTTCGCATTGCGCGCGCCACCGGTCGTATGGAGTGGGGTCATCGGCGAGCGCGCGGACCAGTTCGGGCCAGGGCGAAGCAACGTAGCCCGTTGCTTCCCGGAAACGTGCCCCGTTCAGACTCCTATCGAATGGTTCAGTCTCATCGTCTGGGATGACTGTGGTGTCACAACGGAAAGCGTCCCGGATCAGCAGCAGCAGCTCGTACTTGCTGATCGGGCTGCTTGCCACTTGGTAGAGACCTGAGAGAGCGGGGTACCCCGAGATAAGCCACGAGACAATGCGGGAGAGCTCGTTGGTCGTAACGCCGGAGTATATTGCTCTGCGGTAGCCCTTGACAGAGCTGCTGGTCTGCCCCAGGAACCACTCCAGGAGCGACCTTCGGTTCACGAGTTCTCGACCGATGATCGACGTACGGAGGGTGAGCGCGTTGCCAGTGGTGACCTCGCCAAGGTGCTTGGACCTGCCGTACAGATCGAGCGCGTCTGAGGGGTCGTCCTCGCTGTAGGGCCCCCTGGTGCCGCGAAAGACACAGTCGGTACTGAAGTGGATGAGACGCCCGCCCCACTCCTGCGCTAGATGCGCGAGACGGTGCGGCAGAAGCGAATTGATCTCGATGCAGAGAATGTGGTCCATAGCCGCAGGGCGCTGCTTGACGATCCCGATGCAGTTGATGACGAACTGGGGACTGAGGTCTCCGAGCAGGCTCGCAAGTCCTGGCCAGTCAGTCGCATCCACTCCAGGCAGCACGTCGGCGCCGTGGAGCAAGTCCACTGAGCCAAGCGGCGGGTGCGTGGGATCGCCCTGCAGTGTGCAGACGACGCCTGCGTGTGAGTCACGTAGCGTCTGGAACATCTTGTGTCCCAGCATGCCCTCGCCTCCGAGGACTAGGATGTCAGCCATGCAGTCGTCCCTCCCGTGGCGCTTCGGTCACGCAGAGCAGTTGGACTCAGCTTCTCCCGAGAGAAGGGCCCGGACCTCCGGCAGCCGCTCCACCATCCGGGTGAGTTCAGCTGCGTCCAATCGTCGGGCATTGTGCGAATGGTAGTCCTCGGCGAGGCTCGTCTCCGGCCGCCCCTCGCTGAAGTAGGCCCCATAGTTGAGGTCTCGGTTGTCCGCGGGGATCCGATAGTAGTCGCCGAGGTCCTCGGCCCGGACCATCTCCTCCCGCGTCACGAGGGTCTCGTAGAGCTTCTCTCCGTGGCGCGTGCCGATGACCTGCACGGGGTGGTCGGGCGCCCCCATCAGGAGCTTGATGGCCTCGGCGAGGGTGGCAATGGTGGCGGCGGGCGACTTCTGCACGAAGATGTCGCCCGGCTCCGCGTGCTCGTAGGCGTAGAGGACGAGGTCGACCGCATCGTCCAGGCTCATCATGTAGCGCGTCATGCTGGGGTCCGTGAGGGTTAGGGGCGTGTCCGCGCGGATCTGTTCCATGAACAGCGGAATCACGGAGCCTCGGGAGGCCATGACGTTGCCATAGCGGGTGCCGCACATAATCAGCCCATGGACGGAGGCGATGCGGGACTTAGCGACCATGATCTTCTCCATCATCGCCTTGGAGAGGCCCATGGCGTTGATGGGGTAGACGGCCTTATCGGTGCTGAGCACGACGGTTCGCTTCACCCCCGTCTCGATGGCGGCCCGCAGGACGTTGTCCGCGCCTACGGAGTTGGTTAGCAGGGCCTCCATGGGGTAGAACTCGCAACTGGGCACCTGCTTAAGGGCGGCGGCGTGGAAGACGAGGTCGGCCCCCGTCATGGCGTCGACAATGCTCTCGTAGTGCCGCACGTCGCCTATGTGGTAGGTGATAGGAGCGCCGGGATACTGCCGGCGCATGTCGTCCTGCTTCTTCTCGTCGCGACTGAAGATGCGGATCTCGCGCACGGACGTCGTCAGGAACCGCCGGAGCACGGCGTTCCCGAAGGAGCCCGTCCCGCCGGTGATCAGGAGCGTGGGGTTGTCAAGCATGAAGGATTGGCGCCTTCCGTGAGCGTGAGGAGAGGCCAGCGTCAGAACGCGATAACAGCATACCGTATCGGAGGTTGGAACCGTGCGCCGAGACCGTGAGTGGAAGCTGGCCCTGGACCTGTGCGCGCCGCTGTCGCACGAGGTCAGCGACCTCCCCGAACCCAGTGAGTGGGCACGAATGCTCGGCCGACTTGGGCGGACCCGCTTCGAGGCGCTGGCCTACTATTACCTGCAGTGAGGCAAGGAGCACGCGTGTGCAGCCAGGTCGGCGTGCGTCTGTGCGTGCTAGGGCCCTACACACTCGAGGCGCTGGGCGCGCGGGAGCCGGGGCCACGCGAACGGCCCCCCGTACAGGAGGAGTCCGGGATACAGTGGGGTGGGTATCCTAGCAGGGCCGCGAGGCGGCCGACCATGGCAGCCGTGCTGAGTTCCTCACGGTAGGCGCGTTCTCGTGTCGCGGCATAGTTCGTGCGGAACTCGGGATCGGTCAGCAAGTACTCAATGGATCCGAGGAGAGCCTCTGGTCTGCGGGATGTGCAGACGGTTCCAACCGGGTAGCGCTCGAGGAACAGAGCCGGTAACGACTCCGGTGGCCCGTGAAACAACACAGGAAGACCTGCAGCGACAGAGGTGACGAACTTGGCCGGAAATGCTGTCAGCATGGCGTCACGGTGGAGACGCGACAGGGAGTAGGGCACGTACCCCAGCGTCATGTCGCGCAGCGCACGCTGCAACTCGTGTGGGGCAAGCGGGCCATGCCGCTGGACAGGGGCCCCGGCTGCTACGCCAAGGCGGGGCCAACGACCCATGTGGTGTACGACCAGCCTCTGAGCAGACTCCTCCGCGTTCGCTCGGTAGGCCGCTCGAACCAGAGCGTTCCACTCTCTCTTCGCGTAGATGCCCCCCGCCAAGGCAATGTTGCAGTCCGGATCTGGCTCGGGGGGGGGTCGAAGCCTTCTCCAGGTGTGTGGGGGAGCCGAGGAGTGCATGGTCACGAGGGGGACACCGTAGAGCGACTGGAAGTGCGGGGCACTGCCTCCGACACCCATAGCCGCTACACGTTCGCTGCGATCGAGGAGGAGACGGAAGCGGCCTTCGATGTGACGGCGAGTGAACGGGTCCATGCGGCGGGTGTACCACGAAGGGAGATCCCAGACTAGCGAGACCAGCGGCAAACTGAGGCGCGCCTGGAGGGCGAGTCCGACGTCAGTGGAGAGGGGTGAGTTGGCCACCACCCACACAAGATCCGGCTGGAAACCTTCTGCGGCAGAGGTGAACCTGTCTACAGCTTCCTGAGCCTTGCGGCATTGCGTAGCCCAGTACTGGGCCGCTGGCAGCAGAGGCAGAGCCGAACACGAACCTGGAGCGTGATAGGCCGGGTGCCCCAGCCACTCGGTCGTGGGCGCTTCTTCGCCAGGCGCCACCAGTGAGCATCTCGCTAGCTGAAGGCCCTCTAGACCGGAGATCAGGGGTGTCAGAAACTGGTTCCCAACCCCGGTGTTGAGCGTACTGCCGGAGACCAACAGCAGCACTCGCGGGCCGGGGCCCGTGCCTGGTCTGCTCATGCGGGCGGTCGACTCCTATTGGGTGGTGCAAGCCGAAGAGACGGCCTGGGCATGGTACCGTGCTCGACGAGTGTACGCCCATAGGCCCAATCCCCTATGGGCCTCGGTGCCACAAGCGTGGCAGCACCCGTACCCTTGCCGCCGCATGCCAGATAGCTTGTATCACCGCTGCGAGTGGAACTGAGTCAAGCTAGCCGCGGGCACCGCCATCCCAGGAGCCGCTTTTCCTCCGGCCGCAGTATGACGCCGTACAGGGCGAGTCCGTAGAACATGCTAGTGCAGGCTAAGGCCAACAGCAACTGCATCCAGGGGTGCACCGGGAGAAGCTGCCATACCAACCAGGAGACCACAGCAACCGAGATTGACGCCAGGAGGCCCGGAACCAACCCAGGCAGGAAGGTAGCAGGCGGGAGACGGAGGATGCGCGCGGCGTAGAGGGGGGTGAATGTCGCGTTCTTGAGGGCCCAGCCTGCAGTGATCGCTATCGCCACACCGTACACTCCTAGACCCCAGACCCGGGCAAACGCCACGGCAGCAGCGATGTCGGTCAACCCTACGACCCAACACATAAGCCCAGGCCACATCACGCGGTTCATAGCGTGGTAGACGCTCGTGAGCGGACGTACGCCAGTCTGCACAATCAGAGGAAGCGTGAGGAGCGCCATGAGCGCGGGCAGGTCGGCGTGTTGCGGGCCCACCCACGCCTGGGCCAGGGGTCGGCTCAGACCTACGACAAGGCCGATCGGTAGAGCCATTGCGAGGCCGAGCAGGCGCATCGCGGCTAGGGCAGTGTCCCCCACACGGCCTCGGTCCCCACGGCCGTGGTACGCGGTGAGCGTAGGGGTCAGCGCCGTGAGTGCGGTGGACGCCATCGCGCCTATCAGCATTGCCCACTGGAGGCCCATGGCGTAGACGCCAGCCGCAGAAGCACCGACCAGTACGTTTGTCAGAGGAAGAGCAAGGTTGCTCTGCACCATGGAGCCCGAGTAGTCAACTGTCAGCCACCCCCCCATGCCCAGGATCTCCCGGAGACGGGTGCGGTCGACACTCGCCAAACGGATTGAGAGTTCAGGGGTCAGCTTGCGCCAGGAGACCTGGTAGGCGAGTTGGCGTACCACGGCTGAGGCCGCGATGCCGGCACCTACGTACCACAGATCGCCGTCAGCCCACGTGAACAGGGTGACCACGACGCCGATCTGGGTGACGAAACCCATAGCATCGATTCCGCGCTGAACATCGAACCGGTTCTTCGCGAATGTGGAGCAGGCGAAGTTGCTGCCGACCGCATTGAGCAGGAAGGCGAAGCAGGTGCACATGAGGAGGAAGCGAGTGCCCATCTCCTCGCCTGCGGGGATGTCCAGAAACGAGGGTGCGAACCATGACAGCGCGCCCGCCACCGGCACGAGGGCGACGGCGAGCACGATCGACGCGAAGAGCGAGGTGTTGAAGGTCCGGTTCGCGGTCGCGAGGTCGCCACGGGCCAGGTCGATGGTGAGGAAGCGGCCCACGGATCCCGAGAGGGCGACCGTAATGATCGCCATGTAGTTCGTGATGTTCGTCGCGAGGGGGACGAGGCCGTAGGTGGCGACGCCGAGGTTGTCGATCAGATAGCGGACGAACCATAGTTGGATGCCGGCATTGAAGACGAAGTAGATCAGGTTGGCGAGGACGTTGCGCTTGAAGCGGCCGCGGGAGGTGTCGATGGGGGTGAAGGAGGGGGGGAGGGGAGTGGAGGGGTCTAGGTCGGCGGAGGGAGGTTCGCCGTCGATAGCTAAGTGCCCCCCTCCCGGCCTTCGGCCACCCTCCCCCGCGGCTCCGCACGCAGGAGAGGGTAGGGCTGCTTCGGGGGCGGTGAGTCCTGCGTCTAGGTCGGCGGCGGTGGTCTCAGAAGTGCCCCCCTCCCGGCCTTCGGGCTTCGCTGCGCTACGCCCTGACGAGTCGGCCACCCTCCCCCGCGGCTTCGTCCGGCTTCGCTGCGCTACGCCGTGACATGCACGCGAGGGAGGGACGGAACCGGGCAGGGTGGGGTCGGGTGAAGGTGAGTCGGCGGAGTCGGAAGGTAAGTGCCCCCCTCCCGCGCCCTCACCCCCGGCCCCTCTCCCAGGGGGGAGAGGGGGGCCAGCTAGGTCCGCAGGGCCGGGCAACTGCCCCCCTCCCGGCCTTCGGCCACCCTCCCCCGCGGCTTCGCACGCAGGAGAGGGTAGGGCTGCTTCGGAGGCGGTGAGCTCTGCGTCTATGTTGGCGGCCGTGGTCTCAGAAGTGCCCCCCTCCCGGCCTTCGGGCTTCGCTGCGCTACGCCCTGACGAGTCGGCCACCCTCCCCTGCGGCTTCGTCCGGCTTCGCTGCGCTACGCCGTGACATGCACGCGAGGGAGGGGCGGAACCGGGCAGGGTGGGGTTGGGTGAGGGTGAGTCGGTGGAGTCGGAAGGTAAGTGCCCCCCTCCCGCGCCCTCACCCCCGGCCCCTCTCCCGGCGGGGAGAGGGGGGGCAGCTAGGTCCGCAGGGCCGGGCAACTGCCCCCCTCCCGGCCTTCGGCCACCCTCCCCCGCGGCTTCGCACGCAGGAGAGGGTAGCGACTCCGCGGGGGCGGGGATGGTCTCAGAAGTGCCCCCCTCCCGGCCTTCGGCCACCCTCCCCCGCGGCTTCGCACGCGAGGGAGGGGCAGAGCTAGGCAAGGTTGGGTCTGGGGCGGCCGAGGCGGCGTCGCCAGGTTCGGGTGTGGGCTGGGTCTCAGGGGTGGGCATAGGATGGGGTTGCCGCAAGGAACTGAGCAGAGCGCGCGGTTAGCCTGGAAAGAAGTCGCCCTGCTTGTTGGTCCTGATGTCGCCTTCGCCGATGAACGACCCAGCCGGCTTGTCGGGTGGGCTCTGCATGACGATGCGGTCCATTTGGCCGAAGAAGGTCAGTTCCGGCGTGACAAAGGGCTTGCGGCGGCCGTGCTTCGGTGTGTCGGTCATAGTGCATTCATGGTTCGACACGTGCGCCGGTAGTCCTTCGCGCGAAGAAGAGAGTAGCAGGATGGGGGGGGAAGGGCAAGGGGGGCGTGGTGGGCGAGGGCGATGGGCGGGGCGAAGGCTTCTTCAATGCCCCCCTCCCGGCCTCCGGCCACCCTCCCCCGCGGCTTCGCACGCAGGAGAGGGACGAACCGGGGAAGGTGCGGGAGAGTGGTAGCGATCGGCGGGGCGAAGGCTTCTTCAGTGCCCCCCTCCTGGCCTCCGGCCACCCTCCCCCGCGGCTTCGCACGCAGGAGAGGGACGGGACGAGGCAAGGGGGCGGGGTGGGCGAGGGCGATGGGCGGGGCGAAGGCTTCTTCAGTGCCCCCCTCCTGGCCTCCGGCCACCCTCCCCCGCGGCTCACGCACGCGAGGGAGGGACGGGACGAGGCAAGGTGCGGGGTGGGCGAGGGCGATGGGCGGGGCGAAGGCTGCTTCAATGCCCCCCTCCCGCCCTTCGGGCACCCTCCCCCGCGGCGCCGCACGCGAGGGAGGGACGGGACGAGGCAAGGTGCGGGGTGGGCGAGGGCGATGGGCGGGGCCGAAGGCTTCTTCAGTGCCCCCCTCCCGCCCTTCGGGCACCCTCCCCCGCGGCAAGAGCACGCGGGAGAGGGACGGAGCTTAGCAGGACGGTGTCGGTGCGACAGGCGGGCTGAACGTGGACCTGCGGGCTCCCGCCCTTCGGGCACCCTCCCCCGCGGCTTCGCACGCGGGAGAGGGAGTGAGCGAGGCAAGCGGGGGGGTGGGCGGGGGCGACGGGTCGGGCTGAACGTGGACCTGCGGGCCGGATAGGGTCCCACCGGCCTGAGGCCGGTCCCCCCTATGCGGCCCCTCCATTGGTAGCGAGGAGGGCAATGCACGCAGTAGAGGGACGAGCCGGGCAAGGGGCGGGGTGGGTCAGCGAGTGATCGTGTAGCGCTGGACGGAGCCTGAGCCCGTCGCGCCACCGGTAACGTAGAGGTACTGGCCATCGGGCGAGACGTCAACGTCGTAGGGCGTGTAGATGAGCGACAGGGAGCGCACGAAGGCACCGGCGGCATCGAAGACGACGACCTTCGACGCACCGAGGTCGGCTACATACACGTAGCCCGCGTAGTCCACACAGATGCCGCGCGGTGTGGTGAGCGCGCCTGAGCCGGTGGGAGACCAGGTGCTGACGTGGGCTAGCTCGTCGATGGCGCCGGACTCGTTGCGGACGATGCGGAGCTTGATGATCTTCTTCGAGGCGCGGTCGGAGACATAGAGCAGGCCGTCCGGCCCAAGGGTAATGCCGGCGGGCTGGCTGAAGTCAACGTGGGTGGAACTGCTCGTAGCGAAGGGATCGAGAGTGACCCAGGCGACTCGGCTGTTCCCGTTGTCAGCTATGAAGATGTCGCCTGTTCGGGTCGCTGCTACGTCCAGGGGTGAGAACAGGGCCACGCTGTCCAAAGCGAACCAAGTCCCCGCGCCCGGCGCGTAGCGGCGCACGTTGTTGGCATTGGTATTGGCGATGACGACGTGGCCACCGTAGCCTGAGTTGGTCTCGGGGATGACGGCGAGGCCGAAGGGGCTATTCAGCGAGTCGGCGTAGGCACCAACGTAGGACCCGACTGCGTCGAACTGGACCAACTGGCTGTTCTTGGTGTCCGAGACGAAGAGGTGGCCGTTGTCGGCGAGGGCGATGCCGCTCGGCTGAGACCAGGAACCGGTCCGAGTGTAGTCGTGCTTCGAGGTGAAGCCTGTCGGTGGCGGGGCGACCCAGGCCTCGAGGGTGAAGGTCCAGGGTAGGAAGGCGCTCGCTTGGGCGGCGGGGATCGACCCGTAGTTCCAGTCGCCGTCGTTCGATGAGAAGTCGTCGTGTTGGCCAGTGCCGGCGGTGTAGTCGGGCTCGCCCGCCGGATCCTCGGCGAACCACGAGACCTGCACCTCGAAGGTGAAGGCGTCCGTCGCGCCGTCGATAGCGGTGATGCTCGCGATGCGGGCCTGGGTGTCATACATCGTGGGGCCGCTGTCGCCGGACTTGTTGTGGACCTTGACGTGCCCCGTGAGCTCCTTGGTTACCGGGTCGAAGCCACCGGCCGCGCTCTCGAGCTGGACCGTGTAGTCGCCTACGGTCTTCTCGGGCGAGAAGCCACGGGACGAGGCGCCGGCGGACTGGCCCATGTCGAAGGTCACTGACAGGCGCTGGGGCTGTTCGGTCGGGTTCGGGGCGCCGCCGCTGGCGCAGCCGAGAAGGGCGGCGAGCAAGGTTGCGCCGATGAGGGCAAAGACGATGCGGAAGGTCATGGGAAGGCTCCGGGATTTGGAGTGGGGACGCCGAGCAAGGCGTCCGATTGCGCGAATGATGTGTTCGGCGGGGAAGGGGGTGGGACCTGCAAGGGGGGGAGAGATGGTGGGTGGTTGGTAGTGGGCGGTGTTGAGGCCGTCCGGGCCAAGGCGAAGTGCCCCCCTCCCGCCCTTCGGGCACCCTCCCCCGCGGCTTCAGGCTTCGCCTTCGGCTACGCCCTGACAAGCCGCACGCAGGAGAGGGACGAACCGGGCAAGGGGGCGGGGTGGACGGGAGATTCGGGTGGGCAAGGCGTAAGTGCCCCCCTCCCGCCCCTTCGGGGCACCCTCCCCCGCGGCTTCGCACGCGGGAGAGGGACGGAACGAGGAAGGCTGCCGGAAAGCGAGACAACTGGGTGGGCGAGGATGAAGTGCCCCCCTCCTGGCCGCTGGCCACCCTCCCCCGCGGCTTCGCGCGCAGGAGAGGGATGGGACGAGACAAGGCTGCGGGAGAGCGAGACAACTGGGTGGGCGAGGATGAAGTGCCCCCCTCCTGGCCGCTGGCCACCCTCCCCCGCGGCTTCAGGCTTCGCCTTCGGCTACGCCCTGACAAGCCGCACGCGAGAGAGGGACGGAACGAGGAAGGCTGCGGGAAAGCGAGACAGCTGGGTGGGCGAGGATGAAGTGCCCCCCTCCTGGCCTTCGGGCACCCTCCCCCGCGGCAAGAGCACGCGGGAGAGGGACGAACCGGGCAAGGGGCGGGGTGGGCGGGGGCGACGGGTTGGGCTACGGCGAGCGGCGCCTCGCAAGCTCGGCGCGGCGGTCTTCTTGGACGCTGGCTACGGTCGTCAGTACCGTCGTCTGGTCTGACACTACCTGCCGCGCCGGGAAGCGGACCACGCGGATGCCGGCGCGGGACAGGTATCCCGTACGCTGCTCGTCGCGCTCGAGTTCATCCGGCTCGGCGTGATGGTCGCCGTCGACCTCGATCGCGAGTCGCAGGGCGTGGCAGTAGAAGTCCAATACGAAGCGGCCCACTGCATGCTGGCGGCGCCATCGGACACCGAGGCAGCCACGACGTAGCAGGGCCCAGAGGACCCTTTCGGCGTCCGACGGAGACCCGCGGAGGGCGCGCGCATGGGACTTGAGTTGGAGAGGGGTACGGGGGCGGTGCATGGGAAGGTGGACTAGGTTGCGAGGATGGTTGCGCTGGGCGAAGGGTTGGTCGTGCCGTTCCGTTTCAGTGCCCCCCTCCCGCCCCTTCGGGGCACCCTCCCCCGCGGCTTCAGGCTTCGCCTTCGGCTACGCCCTGACAAGCCGCACGCGGGAGAGGGACGGGACAAGGCAAGGGGGCGTGCTGGCGAGACATGCCGGCGGGGCGAGGGCTTCTTCAGTGCCCCCCTCCCGCCCTTCGGGCACCCTCCCCCGCGGCTTCGCACGCAGGAGAGGGACGAACCGGGCAAGGGGCGGGAAAGCGAGACAACTGGGTGGGCGAGGATGAAGTTCTTCAGTGCCCCCCTCCCGCCCTTCGGGCACCCTCCCCCGCGGCTTCAGGCTTCGCCTTCGGCTACGCCCTGACAAGCCGCACGCAGGAGAGGGACGGGACAAGGCAAGGTGCGGGGTGGGCGCGGGCGGCGGCTGGGCTTAGCGGCGGATGGCGTTGGAGACGAAGCCGATGGGGCGGCGGCCCGCCCACTCGAGCTTGCGGACCTCGGCCTGGGCGATGCGGAGGGGTGAACGGCCGATGAGGATGACCAGGAGGGTGGCATCGCAGGTCGGCGCGAGGACGATCGGGTCGGAGTACTCCTCGGGCGAGGGGCTGTCGATCACGACCGCGTCGAACTGGTCCATGAGGGACCGCATCGTGTTCTTCATGGCCTCGGAGTCGAGCAGGTCCACAGGGCTTGGGGCCTGACTGCCTGCCGCCAGGAACCACAGGTTGCGCTCCTGGGTGGCGACGATGGCGGCGGTGGCGGGCGCCGCCCCTGCGAGGACATCGACGAGGCCGTCGCCGGGGACGATGCCCAGCTTCTCGTGCAACTGGGGGTCACGCAGGTTCGCATCCACGGCGACGACCCGGTGGCCGCTGCGCGCGAGGGCGACGGCGAGGTTCGCGGCCGTCGTCGTGGCACCCGCACCCAACTGGGCGCCCGTGACCATGATGGACCGCGGCATGCCGCCCGCGGTGGCTAGACGCAGGTTGGTGCGGAGCGCCCCGTAAGCGTCCACCACCCCCGGATGGACGTTCTTGTCGATCAGCAACTCGCTCCCCGGCCGGACCTTGGGGACATCGGCGAGGGAGGAGAGTCCCAAGGAGTCCTGGGCCTGCCACGAGGTGCGCGGCGCGTCATCGAGGGTCTCGACCAGCCCGATGGCGAGGGCCGCGAGGATGAGGCCGAGGACGACGCCGATGGCGAGGTTTAGGGACCGCCGGGGTCGCACGGGCGCCCGCGGCCGCTCGGCGGCGGAGATGACCTCGGCGACGGGCGGCGTCGCCTCCTCCTGGATCGAGAACTCCTGCTTGCGCTCCAGGAGGATGGTGTACATCCGGTCGAGTCCGATGGAGTCCATGGTGAGAGCGGCCAACTCGGCCTCGAATCCGGGGATCTGCGCCAGCCGCTCCTTCTCCCGCGAGAGCACCGAGTTCAGAGCGCCCTCCCGCGCCCCCGCCGCGAGGGCCGCCGCCTCGGCATCGGCGATGGCCTGGGCGTAGCCGCTGTGAACCGGGTTGATGATCTCCTGTTCACCGGAGATGATCGTGTCGACGGCATCGGCGAGTTCGGCCTGGGCGGCGGCGATCTGCTCATCGAGCTTCCTGATCTCGGCATGCTCGGGTCCACGGGTCGTGGCCTGCTGCGCGCGCTCTAGCTCCAGCTCGGAGATACGACTCTCGATGCTGCCGATGATGGGGTTGCGGGCGATGCTCGTCGTCTGGATCACGCGCTCCTCGACCTCAGCCAACTGACTCCGGTAGTGGGCCGCCTGGCTGCTCGCGGCGGCACGCTCGGCGGCCGCCGAGGCGGCGTTGGAGCTGAGGGTATTGACGGCCGTCGTCCGAGCGGTCACCTCGCTCGGCAGGTCGACGATGCCGTGGGTCTGCCGGTAGTCGCGAAGCTGCGCCTCGGTGCTGAGGATCTGCTTCCGGGTCTCGGCCAGCTGCTTGTCGATGAACTCGATGGCGCGCCGGGCGGCGTTACGGGTGCCCGTCTCGTTCTCCTTGATGAAGATATCGGCGACCGCGTTCGCAAAGTCGGCGGCACGCTGGGGGTTCGTGTCCGACACGGTCAGTATGAGCATGTCTGCGAACTCGGGCGCCTCGACCTTGACGCCGAACTCATCCGGGAAGTCCGCCGTGTCGATCTCGAGGGCCTCGGCGGCCTTCTTGTAGAGCTCGGGGTTCTCGAGCATGACTCGCTGGGTCTCGACGCTGCGGAGGCCGCTCCCCATGAACTGCTCGAGGGCGGCGAAGTCGGAGGCGCCCCGGGGCCGTTGCTCGGCGCCGATCATCAGGGTGACCGTCGCTTCGTAGACGCGCTCCTGCATCGAGGTGTAGACGGAGACCGCGACGACGATGGAGACGAAGGCCAGAAGCCCCAAGGGCCAGCGACGACGGAGCATCCGGCCCAGGGCGGCGACATCTATGCCGCCGGGCTGGCCGTAAGCCTCTTGGTTGTAAGCGCCTGCATCCACGAGGTGTCGCGCTCCTCTGCGTCGTTCCCGTCCCCTCCCTCTGGGGGAGGGGCAGATCTAGAAGATCGAGTCGATGATCCTGAAGAGGCCGAAGCCCTGGGTGAGGGTACTCAGCCACCCGTCGTAGTCGGTATGGTCGGACTCGGGCACCAGGATGACATCGCCCGGCTCCAGCAGGATGTTGTCCTCCTGGACGCCGTGGTCGTAGAGGGGCCCGAGGTCGAGCTTGATCAGCTGCTCCTCGCCCTCCGCGGTGCGCCGGATCACGGCCGCGTGGAAGAAGTCGCCCTCGATGCCCTCGCTGATGATGGCGCCGCCCGCCCGGTAGAGCAGGTCGAGAAGCCGGTCGCCCTCGTGCCACTCGTAGACTCCCGGGGACCTGACGTAACCCGTCACGAGGACTCGATATCGGGCGTAGGGCACGCGGATGTGATCGCCGGGCCGCAGCTCCAGGTCGGACTCGAGGATGTCCACGACCTCCATGGTCCCGTCCGAGTGCTGGACCTCCACGCTGGACGTGGACCCCTCGTTCCGGATCACGTCGCCCGCCGCGGCGATGGCCTCGCGCAGGGTGAGCCCGAGGCCGAACTCGTAGTAGCCGGGCACCTGGACGTAGCCCGAGATGATGATCGTGTTCTCGGTGGCGGGGACGATGAGGG